>Ga0335078_10000033_pt1 | contig 263815 bp, 203 predicted proteins | sample Lox_Sample_32_FD_206711 | JGI IMG/M metagenome (GOLD analysis project Ga0335078, IMG submission 206711) | Soil microbial communities from Loxahatchee National Wildlife Refuge, Florida, United States - Lox_Sample_3.2 | ecosystem: Environmental > Terrestrial > Soil > Wetlands | place: USA... | reverse complement strand
GGGGAGGCAACATCGTCTCGGAGAACATCCATCTCAAGCACTACATGAATACGACCTGGGTCTCGGTGCCCATCAAGGAAGATCGTCCCCCCGACTCCGAGCTCTTCGGGTCGTTCTACGACCCCGAACTGGAGCGCTGAGATCCGATCGAGGGCGGAGCGGGAACGCCCCTCACGGTTGGCCCACTTCCAAGCCTGCATCGTTCGTGGCGACCTATTCGCGCTCCTTTCGAGGCAAGTCCACGCGGCAGGTCAGGTGGGCGGAGAAGCGGGTCCGAGTTGCCCAGCCCTGAAAGCCGGGTAAGGGCCGTGGAGGTTCACACTCCCGTCCGGGTTGACGACAGGTGCACCAGGCCGGAAGAACCTGGAGAGCGGTTCCCGTGAGCGAAAGGACCTAAGTCCCGCTTGCGCGGGCGACTTTCCCCAGAAACCGGACGGGGCACGTTGGAGGCGGAGGTCTTGCTGGCACAACTCGTCGGCGCGCAGGCTTGAAAGCCCGGAAAGGGTGCAAACCGACCCCAGCCTGAACCCTCTTGTTTGAGGAAAAGGCCATGGGCATCGACGAATCAGTTACCAAATCGGTGCATGGCCCGATTCGGCGACCCCGCACGGGCTCGGCCGCCTTCTTCTCGAGGTGGGCTTCGGTCAAGCGTCGGGGAAGCACTGAAGATCACGGCGGGTCGATGAGACCCTCGTTGGGCGCGCCCCTGCTCGCTCCCTCGCTAGCCCAGCCGGCCGGTGACGCCAATCGTTTCGCGGCGTAGGGTTCTGGCATGGCTTCTCAATCCTCAGCCTGGCCCCGGCGCTTGGCCCTGCTCCTCGTTGTCCTGGTCGTCATCGTGACCGTGGTCATTCTTCTCATCGACCACATCGCCCTCTCCATCGCTCGTTCGCAGGCTGCTCAACTTGGCCAGCGGCTCGGGCGGCCGGTCGAGGTGGGCGGGGTGGTCGCCAAGCTCATCCCGCCCTTCGGCGTCCAGGTGACCGATGTGCGGATCGGTGCCGCGGCCGGCGAGACCGAGCCGCTCCTCGACCTTTCCCGGGCCGAAGTGCGCGTGAGCGGCCTTCGCGCCCTGCTCTCCCTGGGCAAGGACATCGAGATCGAGCGTGCGGCGATACGGGGGCTCACGTTGAACGTGGTGCGCCTGGCCGATGGGACGACCAACCTGGAGCGGCTGGCCCGAGCGGCCGCATCGCAACCAGCCGGCCCTCCGGCGCCGACCGCGAGCGCGCCGGCTGATCTTTCATTCCTGCGAATCGACGAGGCACAGCTCTCTGACGCTCGCGTCGCTTTCCGCGATCCGGCGGCTGGGTCCAAGGAGCTCGCCATCGACCACATCGAGTTCAGCATGAGGGACCTGCGCGCAGGGTACCCCCTCGACGCCACCCTGCGAGCGGCGCTTCTCGCGCCCCAGCAGAACTTGGAGGTCCACCTTCACGCGGCGAAGCTCCCGCCCACATTGCGACCTACCCCCGAGCAGCTGACCTTCAAGATGTCTCCAGTGGGGCTCGACCCTCTCGCGCCCTTCTTGCCGAAGAGCGCCGGTTTTCTCGGCGGACGACTGGAGGCAGACCTGACCCTCGCGCTCGGTTCGCTCGTCCCGGGCGGACAGGGTTCGACCCTCGTGCGCGGAGGGTTCGCTCTACACGATTTGCGCCTGTCCAACCAGGAAGGTGGAAAGCCCATCGATGTGGCGCTGGATGCCGACGTCGATGGAGACGCCGCGAAGGGCGACTTGCGCATCGGCAAACTCTCGCTCACCGCCGGACCGATCGCCATCACCGGCGTGGGACGCATCTCGGGGCTCACCGGCGATGCTCCCCGCGTGGAGGCCCTCCGGGTGGATGCGCGTGGAGTCGATCCGCGACTGCTCGCGACCTACTACCCGCCGCTGCGCGCCATGGTCGGGGAGCGGGTGGAGGGTCCCATCGGCCTCGAGCTAAGTGCGAGTGGAGATGCCTCCCGTCCGGGCATCGAGGCGCGCGTCGACTTCACCCCGGTACGGCTCGCGTTTCCGGGAACCATGAGCAAGGCGGCAGGTGCACCGCTCGTCGCAATGGCGACCGTGTCCTTCGCGCAGAAAGGATCGTTGAGCCTGAAGACCCATGTTGATCTCTCCGGAGTGGACCTTCGGCCGGCGGGGATGATCGCCAAGCGCCCCGGGGATCGCTTAGCGGCTGATCTCGAAGTCGATCGCCGCACGCAGGGCTCGCGACAGGACTTCGAGATCAAACGCCTGGCAATCTTGCTTCTCAACGATACCCTTTCGGCTCACGGCACCGCCTCGGTGGAACAACAGGGCGGAGCGAGGTCCATCCGCTTCGACCTGTCCGCCGAGAGCCCCCAGCTCGACCTCGATGCGATCCTCTTGCCAGCGCAACCGTCACCGCCGGTTTCACCCCAGGCAAAGCCCAGCTCTCCCGCCCCCACCCTCGAGGGAGTGCAGGGGTCCGTGGCGGTCGCGGTGAAGGAGATCATCTATCGCCGGGCGAGCTTTCGCGATATGCGGGTCCGGCTCGCGCTCCAAGATAACCTCATCACGGTGGCCGAGGCACGGCTGGCCGGGCTCGGTGGCCAGCTCTCGGCCGATGGCAGCACGGTCCACCTCGGCCCCCAGAAACCCGCTCATCTCATGATGAAGGCGGCGGGTGTTGACGTGGCACAGGTGCTCGCGCTTTTCACACCGCGCAAGCTCCTGACCGGGCGGCTCGACGCCGGAGCGGACCTTTCCGTCCAGGGCACGAGCGGGCGGGAAGTCAGCTCTTCACTCAACGGCTCTCTCAGCGGCGACCTTCACGACGGGGCGTTCCTCGGGAAGAACCTCGTGGCCGAGGTGATCGGCCCGCTCGGCAAGGTCCTGCCCTTCGCAGCTGCGAAGAAATCACCCGAGGGCGGGGGGACCTCGCTCGGGAAGGACGTTCCCTTCAGCGTGCATATCGCGAACGGGACGGCCCACATCGACAAGCCGCTCCGCATTGAAGCGCAGGGGGCCGAGATCACGATGCAGACCGGGGAGGTGCACCTCGACGGGACCCTCGACCTGCCGCTCGCAGTGGCGCTCTCACCGGGTACGATCGGTGAGCTTTCCGGTGGTCGGGCTCATTCCTCCCAGCCGGTGTCGGTGGACCTGCGGGTGACGGGTCCAGCCTGGGATCCACACGTCGCCGATCTCAACCTCCAGCCCGCCGTGGCCGCCATTGCCAAATCTGCCGGTCTGAGCACCCTGGGACGGGCCATCGGGCTCGGAGGTTCACCCTCACCCGGGAGCGCCGCCGGTGCCGCCAAGGGTGCCGCCCAGGACGCGAAGACGAAGGCGGAGGACCAGGCCAAGAAGGCGCTGCAAGGGATCTTGGGGCATTGACCTTCGGGTGATTTGCCGCCGCGCACCGGTCAAAACGCCCGCTTCACCACCCGGCGAGCTCCCGTCCGGGTGGCGCCGGGGTTCGGTAGGGAGTGCCTCGCTGAAGGGGCGCGGGGACTGCGCGCTTGCCGTACGCGGAAACATTTCACGGTGAGATTCAACAGTTGGACCTATCTGACCAGTCTGGCGCTCGGGACCTTGGCGTGTTCCGGGCTATCGATGCCGGCCGACGCGCAGTCGCTCCCACTCCCCGCTCCGCTCCCCTGGCAAGAGCCATCTCCCTCGGGACGGATGTTCCTGCAGTTCCCCTTCGACGGCCCTGAGGTTCTGCCTGAGCGGTCGCTGGAAGTGGACCTGCGCATCCTATATTCGAATTCTCTCCTTTCGGCGCGTAACGAAGCGTTCACGCTTTTCGTACATGTAGAGACGGCACAGCCGACCGTGCGCTTGCGCTATGGCCTCGCCCGCGCCCTCGAGGCTGAGGTGGACCTCCCCTTCTTCCTCGATTACGGCGGGTTCCTCGACGGTCCCATCGCGGTCGTGGAGGGGGCGTTTGGCGCCGAGAATCCACAGCGAAAAGGACTCAGGCGCAATGTCGCGACCTTCGAGTTCACGAGGGCGAATGGAACCGGCATCGTACGGAACGGTGGCGATTTCGGGCTGGGCGATGCCTGGGCTGGCTTCAAGGTCGAGTTGCCGCGGGCGTTCGCCGGCGCCCACCTGGCCTTTCGCTCGGCGATCAAGTTTCCCACCGGACGCCTTCCATTTGGCAGCGAGGTCTTCGACTTCGGCGTCGGATTCCTGGGAGGCTGGACCTGGCCCCGGACGGCCTTCCGTTTCGAAATCGACGCATGCGTTCCTTCCGCGAGCCTGCCCGCGGTGCGCGTCCCGACTGGTCCGTACGGAGCGCTCAACTTCGGCCTCACCCAAATGCTAGGCCGGACCGTCGGCCTGCAACTCCAAGCGAGCGGTCACCTTTCGCCGCTCGCCGACACGGGGCTGGCTGAACTTGACGACGGCCAGGCGTATCTCCTCGCAGGCACGTCGATCGCGCTATCCCGCTCGGCGTGGCTCGAAGCGGGAGTCGTTGAGAATGTCCTCAACCCTTATCGCGGAGCTGACATCACCTTTCTGCTCGGACTGAAGCATGGACCGTAGCGGATTCTCAGATCGTCCCGCATCCCGGAATCGCCCTTTCTCCTCAAAAGGAAGTCCGCCTCCTGCGAACACCGTCCTCGTCAAGCGAGGTGGTCCGCGAGCGCGCGCGAAGATCTGGATGGCCGCCGAGAACACCTGTACCTCGTTTTCGCCCCCTGCGGCTCCACGCGCCCGGCCTTCTCCACGCGCTCCTCGGTGCTCGCGGCCTCCCTGTGAAATGCTGAGGCGGTGTGGGAAGCGAGCGTTCTTGAGAAGAATTGGAGGCGAGAGCCGCCCGGGGCTGATGGCCTCGGGCGCCAACGGGATCGGGGGTCGGACTTACCCGCCGACCGGATCGGCCCCTGAGACCACCCTCGGCCCTGCCAATTCTCCCAGCGTTACCGCTCGAACGCATGAGGGCGTGGTGGGAGAGCAGCGCCCAAGGACCTTCACCGGAGCTTTGCACACGCGGACGATGCCTCTGTGAACAGGCACGAGCACGACTTGTCCGTGGTAAATTTGGGCTCTGAGTGAACGTGAGCCGCTCGTCCGTTGAACTGCCGAGCTTCGGGTTCCTCTGGGAAAGCGAGAGGGTCCTCATGAACAGGCGCAATCAAGCCTTCGCGATGCCCGGCCTATGGACGAGCCTGGCCTGCGCCTTGTTGGGCTGCGGAGCCGGCCATGAAGGCGCCACCTCGAACGGTGGTGGGCAGGTGTACGCTGGGTGTGCTGTGCCCTCCACGACCTTCGGGAGGATCTATTACTCCGACCCGGTGAACGGAAGCATGACCAACGACGGATCGCAGGCCCATCCATGGGGAAGTCTCGCCGCCATCGTGGCCGCAGGCAAACTCCCGCCGGCTGCGAGCGCGGTGATTGCCCCCGGCGACGCGATCTACCTCCTGGGTGGCAATCACGGTTCGTTCAACCTCGATAACGCCTTCAACAGTGACTTCATCTCGATTCGAGCCGCGCCGGGCCAGCAGCCGACGCTTTCCGGAATCACCATGTACGGGGGCTCGCACTGGGTGTTCGAAGGCCTGGTCATTCAGAATCTGAACAATGGTGGATACACCTTCGGAGCGAGGCTGGACGTGGACGACGTCATCCTCACCGACAACACCATCCTTTCGCAGCCGGACGTCAGCTCCTGGTCACAGGCAGATTGGCAGTCCAGCGCCATGGCCGGCGTCAACGCGTCCGGAAACTGCGTGTCCATCACCAATAACACGATTCGTAACATCGGGACCGCCATCGGCATATCCGGGTCGAACATCCTGGTGCACGGGAATTCAATCGATCACTTCGGCGACGACGGGATCGACTTCGGCCAGGGTACGGACGCGGGTACCATCGGCAACATCGAGATCTCCGACAATGTTCTGACCAATAACCTGGACATCGGAGATGGCAATCACAACGATGGCGTGCAGGGCTGGGTACTCAACGGGACCACTGGGACGAACGTGCTCATCGACAGCAATACCGTCATCTCCCAGACCGACCCTTCCCTGCAGTTTGCCGGCAACATGCAGGGCATCAGCGAGTTCGATGGGGCCTGGGAGAACATCCAGATCACAAATAACGTGGTCGTCGCATCGGCTTACCATGGAATCGCCCTTTACGGCGCGCACGATTCCACCATCATCAACAACACCGTCTTCGGCAACTGGCTCGCTTCCAATGGGGACGTCGACGACACCTGGATCGGGGTGTTCGACAACAAGGACGGCACCCCCCCGGTCAACGTGACCGTGCGAAACAACATCAGCAACGTCTACAACCTGGTGGCCTCGGGAGTGGTGGCCGACCACAACGTCACGGCTGCACAGGATCCGCAAGGGCTGTTCGTGGAATTCGATCGCGCTGCTTTCAAATATGACCTGCATCCCGCGGCTGGCAGCGTGGAACTCGGCTATGGCAGTGCGGTGCTCGCTCCAGGCCACGACATCACCGGCGCCTCGCGCCGTCCTCCAATCACGGCGGGGGCCTACCAGTAGTCGGGGCGGGTCCCGGAGCGCTCCGGCGCTCGGGTAGGCACAGGTGCCACAAGCTGCGCGTGGGAGCGGGCCCGACCGGGCGGCGCAGTGCGGCAGTGGATGCCGCGCGGCGGCCTTGAAGGCTTCGGTGTCGAGGTGCTGCCCTGCGCGGGCCCGGCCTGGCGTGGACCCCGGTGCATTTCAGCTAAGTCCAGGTGTTGCCACGCCTATTTCGACTGCCTCGCGCGGCGAATGCCGAAGGGCAGGCGAGTTCGCGGCCGTCGGAACCCGCTTTGCAAGTGAGCGGGCCGGGTCCCTAGTCATTTCGGGCCCTGCATACGATAGGCACGATGGTACCATCGGGCCATTAGCGCTTCTCATCGAAGGAGGATCGCCCAATGTCGGCTGCTCTCTCCCCGCTTGAGGCCAAGACCTACGCGAAGGTTGACCTGAGGCTCATCCCGTTTCTCTTCCTGTGCTACATCCTGGCTTACCTGGACCGGGTCAACCTCGGCTTCGCCAAGCTGCAGATGGTCAAGGACCTCTCGCTGAGCGATGCCGCCTTCGCGATCGGCGCAGGGATCTTCTTCATCGGATACTTCTTCTTCGAGGTCCCGAGCAACATCTTGCTCAAGAAGTACGGGGCACGGGCATGGATCGCGCGGATCATGATCTCGTGGGGCGTGATTTCCGCCTGCATGATGTTCATCCGCAGCGAGTGGGTGTTCTACGTCATGCGCTTCGTGCTGGGGATCGCCGAGGCTGGCTTCTTCCCGGGCATCATCTTCTATCTCACCCTGTGGTACCCCTCCCGACTCCGCTCGACCCGGACCGCACTGTTCGTCTCCGCCATCGCCGTTGCGGGTGTGATCGGCAACCCGCTCTCGGGTGCGATCATGGATGCACTCAGCGGAGCGGGCGGTTTGGCTGGGTGGCAATGGCTGTTCCTCATCGAGGGCCTACCCTCGGTGGCCGTTGGTATTTGGGTTTTCTACTTCCTGGACAGCAACATCGGTGAGGCCAAGTGGCTGAGCCAGGAGGAGAAGCAGGTGCTGACAGCAAATCTGGAGGCGGAAGAACAGCACAAGAGAGAAGTACACCTCATCGACGCGTTCAAGAGCGGTAAAGTGTGGGCCCTCTGCGCCATCTACTTCACCTTGATGATCGGCCTCTACGGGATTTCCTTCTGGCTGCCGACCATCGTCAAGGCCTTCGGAGTGAACGGCTATCTGAGGGTCGGTCTCATCACCGCCATCCCGTATTTCGTGGCGGTGGTCGGCATGATGATACTCAGCCGCAGCTCCGATCGGAGGGGGGAACGCAGGCTTCATTACGTCTTCAACGTGGCCGCGGGTGCTCTCGGTCTCATCCTGAGCGGTATCTTCGCTTCGAACCCCTATGCAGCGATCGTCTTCCTCTCCATCGGCACCCTGGGCGTCATCGGATCGATGCCGATCTTCTGGCCCATCCCGTCGGCATTCCTTGCAGGTACTGCCTCGGCAGCAGGGATCGGGCTCGTCAACTCGATCGGCAACCTGGGCGGGTACGTGGGGCCGAACCTGCCGGTATGGGCGAAGAGTTTCTCTGCGGATCCGTCCACGGCGCTCTACGTCATTGCCGCGGTCCTTCTCATCGGTGGGGTCATAACCTACTTCGCGATACCCAAGGACCTCTACGTGAGGGTAGGGCAGTCCCCGGAGCGCAGGGTGGCTTAGAGCGGTGGTGGCCAGGGCCCCATTCGCCCCGGCTTGTAATCGCCTCGATGTGCCGCCGCACTCGACCTCGTTCGAGTGCGGCACGTTCCAGGTGTTCGAAATCGAACTGCCGGCGGTCGACTGCTTTAGGCAGCTAAGAAGAACTCGCCGAGAATTTCCGGGACACGCCGAGTCTAGGGGGAGAGCTTGCCGGTGAGGGCGCGGACGTCGTCCGCCACCTTGGGTTCTCGGACTTCGGAACGCTGATGACGAGCGCATGAGGAAGCCGGGCACCTGCATCTCATCTGGGGTTCACCGTAGGATGAAGGGCAAGTTGAGGAGAGCTCGGGACCTCATGCAATCCTCGTCGGCGACCCGAAGGTGAGAGACGGACCGACTGGCAACTGAAGCCCGTGGTCAGACGAAGAACCGCATCCGTCGCTGCTTCTCTTCATCCGGGAAGCACGAGCGGGTCTTGCTGTAGTCGACCAGGGCCTCCTCCAGGTGGCCTGAAGATGCTCGGGTGAGCTTGCGGCAACGAACGCCCTCAGCGGGCGCAGCGCGCCTCGAGTCGCGGTCGTCGGCGAGCTCCCGCCAGATATCCTGGCGTTACCTCCCGGGGCTGCTGCGAGGGGGCTTTACGCCCCCCCCCACCCTGCGCTCGGGTACAGCCTCCGATCCCGTTCGCGTTTCGATGCGCTGCACGGTCACCCGAGCCAGCCCAACGCCAGGAGTCCACAGGTTGAGACGACCGCCCCGACACTTCCAGCGGAACTCGGTTGGACGATCGACCCTGCCCCCGTAAGGGTTGGCGAGCGCTGGAACTCCTCGCGTGTTGCCCATTCCGAATGAGGCGGCAACCGCCTGGCAGAAGCGCGGTGCCCGGCGCCTCCCGTCTTCCTGTTATCCTTCGCGGTTCAAGAGCCATCGCGACGCGCTTAAGCCCGAAAGGATCTATGAGCGCGCACTTTCGGAGGAAGGCCATGAGAACAATTCGGATCCCGCACACCGACCTCGACGTCTCTCAACTCTGCATGGGCTGCATGGACCTGGCTGGCCGCTGGCAAAAGGTCTCGCTCAGCACCGAGCACGAGGCGGAGGCCCGGGCCTTCCTGGTCGCAGCCGAGGAGCTCGGCGTTAACTTCTTCGATCACGCCAACATCTACGCGTACGGCCGGGCCGAGGAAGTCTTCGGGCGAGTGATGAGGGAGCACCCATCGCTGCGCAGTCGTATCGTGCTCCAATCCAAGGCTGGAATTCGTTGGAGCGACGATCCTCCCGGGACGCCGATGCGCTACGACTTCAGTTACGAGCATCTGCTCGAGGCGGTGGAGGCCAGCCTGCGCAGGCTCGGCACCGACCACCTCGATATTCTGCTCCTTCACCGTCCCGACGTGTTGTGGGAGCCGGAGGAGATCGCTCGCGCGTTCGAGGCGCTCAAGCGGGCCGGCAAGGTCCGCTACTTCGGCGTAAGCAACCAGAATCGGTTTCAGATCGCCTATTTGCAACGCCATCTGGCGGATCGGCTCGTAGTGAACCAGCTGGAGATGAACCTCCTCCATCACGGCTTCGCCGAGGCGCACATATGCTTCAACCAGCATTCGCCCAGGTACCCCGATGGCTGGGAGGGTGTCATCGAGTACTGTCGAGAGCAAGGCGTCCAGATCCAGGCCTGGAGACCGCTGGCGCAAGGATACCTCTCAGGTCGGAGCTTGGATGGGCAGCCTGACACGGTAGTCAGGCTCGCTCAGAAGGTGGCTGAGCTCGCCACCCAGCACGGTGTGACCCGCGAAGCCATCGTCCTCGCCTGGCTCTTGCGCCACCCCGCCGGTATCCAGCCCGTGCTCGGAACGGTCCAACCAGCCCGGCTCAAGGCGTGCGCCCAGGCGCTCGACGTGCAACTTTCCCGGGTCGAGTGGTACGAATTGTTCGCGGTCGCACGTGGAGAACGGATGCCGTGACTCCCACCGACCGGGGGGTCCCCGATCAGTTTTCTCCCAGACCGACGCACTCGTCATGGGTGACCATCCTTGGGATCACGCACGCTCTCTGAAGCGCTGCGCTCCGGCGCTTTTTTGAGGATGCCTCACCCTCGCGTGGCGAGCGCTGTCGTACGCTCACCATCCGTCATTCCCTCGGCATCCCGGCGATGCAATGGGCTTGTCGACTGCTCGCGGAGGCTGTGGCGAGGATGGGAGAAGAACATCGCGCATCGGGTCTCAGCTGACCCCCAAAACGCGGGAGTCCTTTGCGCTACCGATTCCAACCGAGGTACAGCGACAGCTCGCCCTTGAGACGCGCACCCGCACGAGACAGGTCGGGCTCGGCGCGCTCACGGACAAAGCGTCGGGCGCTTTCGGTGTAGAGTTGAATCCTCGCTGTCCGGCCAAGACCCTCGGCGAGCCCAGCCAACGACTTGAACTGTTCCATGCCCTTGCAACCGTACTCGGCAAAGACCTTCACGGTCTGGAGCAAACCCACCCAACCGAACTTGTCGACCTGGTCCGCGTCGCAGACCACCCTCTCCTCGAGGGTGTCGGGCTCGTTGCCCTCGTAACCAGGGAACCTGCCCTTGTGCTTGAGAATGCACCTTGAAATAGCGTCGCGCTCGGTCGGGGTCCAGGCGCCGAGGAACTGGTAGCAGCCCGAGGCACCGTGGAGATGGTGGCTCTTCGGCTCGGCCGGCGCCAGCACAAATCCAATGTCGTGAAGGATCGAACCGGCCATGACGACGTCCAGGTTTGCCTTCTCCTCCTGGCATAGGTAGGCCGCATTCACAATCACCCGACGTACGTGCTCCCAGTTGTGGCCTATCCCGTCGGTGGCGAGGAACCTCGCCTTCACTTCTTCATACAGGTGCGCGAAGCGAGGCTCCTTCAGGACGCTGTCGAGTTGTGAATAAACGGCCTCGGGATCCATCGACGTTCCCTTTCCTGACTCGTACCCCGCTCAAGGAAGTGTACTGTTCCACGGCCGTCTAGGGATGTCCATGCCGGTCCGTGCGTTGGGGAACTCTCATCTGCGTTGCCTGGCAACGCATCGCCCACCCTCGATGATCTTTCCTTTCCGGCATATTGGAGTTTGCACGGGCGGTGCCCGTCTGAGGGTCTGCGATAGGACCCTGGGCAAAATGCGGGGATCATCTTCACTGTAGGACGATTTAGGGCAACTGCATCAGCTCGAACTCGACCGATGGGCGCGGACGGCAGCGGCCGGGGAAGGAGCACGGACCTTCTGACGCCTCGAGCGCGGCAAGTGTGCCGCGGAGGGGTGTGCAGCGCCTCCATGTCAGCAAGATTGGAATCGAGGGAGAGCGGACGATAGGCATCCAGCTCGCCGCGGGTGAGTATCGGCCATAGACCGGCCAGGCGACACCCGACGGCGGGATATCGGGGGTTCACTCTAGGACGAGAGGCCCATCGGCATGCAAAAGAAGAGAGGCCAGGCACCCTGAAGTGCGGCCTCTCCGAAACAGAATCCCCGTCGGGTTGACGAAGAGGCCGCGCGCGAGGCGATCTCGCGCGCGGCCGATCTCGCTCAGAAGATGCTGGCCGGGTTGTAGTACTTCACGACGTTGTCGCGGTTGATGATGGGAGAGGGCAGCACCGTGTCCTTTTCCGGCTGGCCGCCCGCCAGGATCGCCATGAGGCGGTGGAAACCAGCGCGGCCGATCTGATCGGAGTTGTTGAGGCCTGTGGCGGCGTAGTTCGTGCCGTCGAGGATCTCCTTCAGGGCTTCCTTCTGGCCATCGACCGCGGTGACGAGGATCTGGTCCTTCTTGCCGGCGTCGCCGATGGCCGACTTTGCCCCCAGACACATCGAGTCGTTCTCGCAAAACACCGCGTTCAGGTTGGGGTTCTTGGCCATGAGGTCCTCCATGGCCTTCTTGCCACCGTCGGTGCTCCAGCCCCCCCAATCCGGGTAGACCACGATCTCGATACCGCTCCCCTCCACTTTGCTCTTCACGCCGTTCGTGCGGTCGAGCCCGATGCTGTTGTCGGCTGGCCCTCCGCGGATGACGGCCAGCTTCCCCTTGCCGGCCAGCGTCTTCACCAGCAACTCGCCGATTCCTTGCCCGATGGCGTAGTTGTCAGGACCGATCCAGCTCGTGTACTCGCCATTCTTGAGCTTGCGGTCCACCATCACCACCGGGATGTGCGCCTTCTGCAACGCCTCGAGTGCTGCAGGCGCCGCTTCGATCCAGGCGGCGCTGAGGACGACGCCGTCTACTTTCTTGGAAATGAGGTCCTCGACGTCGGCGGTCAGCTTGTCGATCTTGCCGTCGGCGTTGGTGACGAACACCTGCACGTTCGAGAAGGCCTTCGCCTCCTCCTCCACCGCTTTGGACATGCCGATGAAGTAAGCGCAGCAAAGGCTAAGGTTGGCCATGCCGATCTTGATGGTCTTAGGGCCCGAAGCCGACGTCGGGCCTCGGGCTTCCCTGGAGCAAGCGATCGCGAACAAGAACACGACTGCGCCCAGGATGTTACATAGCCGACGATCCATGGGATTCCCCCTTCTGCCAGCCGTTCACGGCTTCCTCGTCAGCGCCGCCCCGACCCTCGGGGAGGCGTCATTCGCTTCTCCGGCGCGTCAATACCGCCAGCACGATGAGCGCACCCTTGAAGATCTGCTGGTAATAGGCTTGCACACTGTAGAGGTTGAGAAGGTTGCTGATGAGCCCGAGGAGCAACACTCCGGCGAGGGTGCCTCGGACCGTGCCCACACCCCCGGAGAGGGCGGCCCCGCCGATTACGCAGGCGGCGATGGCATCGAGTTCCATCCCAGAGCCCACGCTGGGCTGAGCAATCCCGATGCGGCTCGTCAGGATAAGCCCCCCGAGCCCCGCGAAGCCTCCTGAGATCACGTAGCTGAGGAGCTGGTGGGCCCGCACGTTGATGCCGGCGAGGCGAACCGCCTCGGCGTTGCCGCCGATGGCGTACAGGTTCCTGCCTGCCGTGCTTCGCCTCAAAAAGAGGCTCACCAGGACGAAACACGCCAGCATGACGAGCGCCACGCTCGGGATGGGCCCCACGCTGGATACGACGAAGTGACGGAACGAGGTGTTGGTTGGGACGACCGGCGTCTCGGAATAGACATAGACCAGCCCGCGAAACGCCGACATGGTCGCCAGGGTCGCGACGAAGGGTGGCATGCGGAAGTAGGCCACGAGCGCGCCGTTCACCGCCCCCGCCAGGAGCGCCACCACGACGCCGATGGGAACGGCGAGGGGCCAGGGCAGCGCGTTCAAGAGGCCCGCCCCTACGATCCCGGACAGAGCTACGATTGGTCCCACCGAGAGGTCGATTCCCCCGCTCAGGATGACCACCAACATCCCCAGGCTGATGAGCCCGTTGGTGACGATCTGCCGAAGGAGGTTCCCGAGGTTGCTCTCGCCCAGGAAGGCGTCGGAGGTGACCGCAGCGACAGCCGCTAGCACCACGAACGCGGCGATGGGGAGGTATGGAACCAGGCGCGCACGCCAATCGGTGTCGACCTCGGCAGGCGCCGCCCGTCCCGGCAAGTGCACGCGCCCGCGGATGCGCGCCACGATCTTGTTCACCTCGCTCATCCAGCCACTTCCGGCGTCACGCCTGCCGCGGCAGCCAGCAGCCGCTCCTCGGTTGCCTCGCCTCGTTCGAAACGGGCGACGATCCGCCCGCCGCGCATCACCAGGATCCGGTCCGACAGCCCCAGGATCTCGGGGAGCTCCGACGAGACGAGCAGGATGCCCATGCCCTCCTCCGCGAGTTGCGCGATGATCCGGTAGATCTCCGCCTTGGCGCCGACGTCGACGCCGCGCGTCGGCTCGTCGAGCAGAAGGACGCGGGCACCGCGCATGAGCCACCTCCCGACCAGGGATTTTTGCTGATTCCCGCCCGAGAGACGTCGCACCGGAGTACCGATGGAAGAGGCACGCACGTCGAGGCGCTGTACCTCGCCATGGACGAGCGCGTCCTGGACGCGCCGACGCAACAGGCCGAAGCGGGACATCCGTGCCAGCGAGGCCAGGCTAAGGTTGTCTCTCAGTGACATCGCCGGAATGAGCCCGTCGCGTGCGCGATCCTCGCTCAGCATCGCGATGCCGGCACGGAGTCCGTCCGCTGGCGAACGAGGGTCGTAGGGATGTCCCCCCAGGGTCATCTGGCCCGATTCGGCACGGTCGGCTCCGGAGATCACCCGGAGCAGCTCGGTTCGGCCACTCCCGACGAGCCCGCTCACGCCCAGGATCTCGCCGGGCGCGAGGTCGAGCGCGATTCCGGAAAACGCCCGTCGCTTCTCGAGCCCGCGCACCGTGAGCAGGGCGCCAGGTGACGCGGGCGTCCGCCGCTTGGGGTAGATCTCCCCCAACGCCCTCCCGACCATCATGCGCACCAAGCCGGCCTGATCGATCTCGCTCGCCGGCACGGTGCCCACCCGGGCTCCGTCCTTCAGCACGGTGATCCGGTTTGCGATGGCGAAGACCTCGTCGAGCCGGTGCGAAACGTAGATGACGGTGGCACCCGTCTGTCGGAGCAGGCGAATGGCAGCGAAGAGGCGCTCGAGGTCTCGCGCGGATAAGACCGCCGAGGGTTCGTCGAGGATGAGGATCCGTGGACGATCCAGCATCGCCTTGGCGACCTCGATCATCTGGCGCTGTGAAACGGGCAGCGCCCCGACCCGGCGCCGCACATCGGGAACCTCGAAGCCGAGCGAGGCGATGGCCTCGGCTGCCCGCCGATGTGCGGCGGGCCAGTCGATCCAGAGAGCCGTACCGGCGGTGGGGAGCCGTCCGAGGAGCACGTTCTCAGTCACCGAGACGGTGGGAACCAGGCTGAACTCCTGGTAGACGACCCGAATCCCGGCTGCCCGGGCTGCCGTCGGATTCGCGAGTTCCACCGCCTCGCCGTCCAGAAGAACCATGCCCGCGTCGCGGTGTAGCGCTCCGGCCAAGATCTTGATGAGAGTCGATTTCCCCGCACCGTTCTCCCCCGCCAAGGCATGGACCTCGCCGGCCCCGGCCACGAGACTCACGTCGCGTAGCGCCAAGGTGGCCTCATAGCGCTTGCGGAGTCCGCGCAGCTCGAGCCGGGGGGCGGCGCTCACGGGTGAGGCCTAAGGCGGCGCGGGAAGCGCGTCGTGGAAGAGGATGGCCTTTTGCTCCGTCATCTCGAGCAGCGTGTCGTGCACACCCTCTCTCCCCAGGCCGCTCATCTTGATTCCACCGAAGGGGAGCGTCTCGGCCCGCAAGGCGGAGCCCCAGTTGACCATGACCCCGCCCGCCTCGAGCCGGTGCGCGACCGAGAATGCGGTCGAGATGTCGCGGGTGAAGACGGCCGCCTGGAGACCATACGGTGAATCGTTGGCGAGCGCGATCGCCTCGTCGAGGCTGGAGAAACCGACGAGCGGCACGACGGGTCCGAAGGTCTCCTCGCGGAAGACTGCTGCGTCCGGAGGCACATCCAGAAGTACGGTGGGCTCGACGAAGGCACCATCCCGTTTGCCTCCCGCGAGTACCACCGCCCCTGCTGCTACCGCGCGGTGCACCCGCTCGATCACCTCCTCGGCCGCCCGGACGTCAATGAGGGGCCCGACGTCGGTGGTCTCTAGGAGCTGGTCGCCGACCGAGAGGCGTTTGGCCCAGGCGACCAGGCGGGCAGCCAGATCAGCCTTGACCGACGCGTGCACGAGGATCCGCTTCACTGAGCAGCAGATCTGGCCGTTGCCCCGCGCCAGACGTCCCATCACGATGGCCTCGGCTGCCCGGTCGAGGTCGGCGTCCGAGCAGACGATGGTCGCATCGTTGCCTCCCAGCTCCGCGTGCACGCGCTTGAGGCTACCTGCTGCCGCCCGGGCCACCGCCATGCCGGTCTGCACGCTCCCGGTGACGGTGACGAGCTGGACACCGGGGCTCTCGGCGAGAACCCGGCCCAGCGTCTCGCCCGGGCCGGTGACCATTTGATGCGCGCCGCGGGGAAGCCCGGCCTCCTCCAGGAGGCGGGCCACGGCGAGGAGGGTCAGCGGACACGCTGTGGGGGGCTTGCTGACGAGGGCATTGCCAGCGGCGAGCGCGGCCGCGGCCTTGTGGGCCCAAAGCTCGACCGGATAGTTGAAAGGAACGATGGCAGCCACCACGCCGACTGGCTGACGAATAGTGACTGCGAAATGGCGTTCCATGCCCGGAATTGCGTCCATGGGCACGACGCGGCCGAAGAGCCGTTTGGCCTCCTCTCCAAAGCCGCGGAAGATGCGAGCCGCCGCATTCACCTCCTCGCGCGTCTGCCGGATGGGCTTCCCGTTCTCGCGGGCGAGGAGCTCCGCGAGAGCCGGGCGGGCGGCCTCCATGCGCCCGGCCACCTCGACGAGGATCCGGGCCCGTTCGTGCGCGGGGAGGGCCCCTATCGCGGCCTTGGCGCGCTGGGCGACCTCGATGGCGCGCACAATATCCCGCTCGGTCGCTACCGGAACTTCGTCGATCCGCGCGCCCGTTCCGGGGTTCGAGACTACGCGTGTGGAGCCGTCCGAAGCACCAACCCACTCACCGTTCAGAAGCATCGAAGTCATGGCGACCTCGCTCCCTCGGGCAGGATGCTATTTGAAAACTCTAGCATCCGGGGGGGCCCTGTCAACGCTTTTGGAACGACATTCCACGGATGGAGGGCGGCCCCTGCCGCACCCCGAAAGTCGGGGCCCTTTTCAGCTCGGCCGACGCCTCAGATCGTGGCCAAAACCGATCGTTCCACTCGCAGTGGCATTCCTGGTGGACCGGGCTTGGAGCAGATGGGCGAACGTGTTCGGTGGGCAGCGGGTCGTCATGGCTGCGGGACACGGCGGCTTCGCCGCACAGCGTCGCTTCGCGTCCATAAAGACGCTCCGTAAATCTGTGGCGGCACCGGTGCCATGCGCAAGTTCACGGGCGCCACTCCCCGAGCGCGGTTTCCACCGCGGCAATACGTGAACCTAATTCAGGCGGTCAGGTCACGCCCTCGTCCGAGGCGGTCTTTGCTGAAAGAAGACGCTCTCCATGCCGAGCGTGCGAGCGTGCCGCGAGCGCGGGTTCTGCGATTCAACTCCGGCTTCGAAAGATGGGCATGTGAGCCCGCGAGGCGCGCTCCTGGCTACCGCGCGGATCTTCCTCGCACGACCCCCGCTACAACCGGCACGAGCCACGCCGCGTACGAGTTCGGATCGCGGATGCTGGCGATCTGGTCATCGAAGTGCTCGGCCGCCTCGGTTGGCGGGATGCCACAGTACCGCGAGATAGCCTCCGTGTAACCATCGCGCCACGCTTCCCATATCGCGGCGAACGTCTCGCGCCGGACGCGTAGCGGGTCGACGACGAGAAAGTCCGTGCTCAGTGAACCCAAGCCAAGTTCGCGCAAGATGGCGGGCACCCGGCGCCCGATGAAGAGGTCCGTGCCGGTCGCCGCGCCGAAGCGGACGGGTACCATGGACCAGAATGGAGCCGGGTCGAGCCGTCGCTTTGGAAAATGGATCATCCCGTAGTCCTCGGCCAGCAGGTGTACGTACCCGCCAGGCCGGGTCACGCGCACGAGTTCGGCGATGGCATGCTGAGCCACCGGGATCGCGTGCAACACATGACGGCACACCGTCAGGTCAAAGGAGGCTTCAGGCAGTCCGAGTCCGAAAATGCTGCGGTTCTCGAAGCAAACGCGGGTACCCAGGTGGGCCGAAGCGAGACGAGCACGCTCGAGGCTCTGGTCGAGCACGTCCACGCCGAGGATCATCGCGTGCGGAAACTCCTCGCCGAGACGGCGGGTCACCTCCCCCGTGCCACAGCCCGCGTCCAGGATCCGGGGCGCGCCGGTCAGGGCATATCGGCGCAAGAGCGGCAGCTCCTGAGGCCAGAGCGCCTCTGCCTGGGCGGCCAGGGTTCGAATCATGGACTCGTCCGCCATCTGTTCGGCCTGAGGATTGCGCGCGTCGACCACGTTGGACTTGTAATCCCGGGCTCGGTGGAGCGCTGTCCCCTGCGGGTCATATCCCCTGGTTCAGCCGCCCAACGGAAGCCCGCATCGCGGACCGCGGGAGAGCCGCACGTGGTCGCCTCGCTCCCGTCGAACGGGAAGCCAGGCCCATGGCTCATCGCTCGGACCTGGCGCGAAGAGCTCACGTCTCTGCGATGTCGGGGGACCGTGCCCGGGCGCTATTGGGAAGTTTCGGAAAACGCGGCAGTGGAGTTCCCGAGTGCATAGGGGGCCTGCGCCGCGACGCGGACCGTTTGACGGGTCCCCGGCAAGGTCAAGGAAACCGAAGCCTCGCCCGATGCGTTCGTCACCGCGATGACTCGAGGACCGCTCGTCGTGCCGTTGGACAGGGTTCCCGCATTGGTTGTGAATAGAACGCTATTGCCCGACTCGGTGCCGCCGGATTGGCCAGGGGACAACGTGACGGTGAGGGGCCCGCTCAGAGTGGTGCCGGGGCTGCCTGTTTGGTTGTTCCCGCCGGTGGCAACCAGGCCGGCCGCCGGATTGCCGACCACGATCCACCCGCCCTGGGTCTGGGCGACGGAACCGTCGCTTCCGGTCACCGTGAAATGGCAAAACCCAGGCGTGCTGCCCGCTTGCACCGCGATGGTGCCCGGCTGGCCAGGACCGACCGTAGGGGAGGCGAGCGTGAGGGTTCCGCTGCAGGCTGGCATGCCCTCAAAAGCGTCAAAAACGGCCGAGGCGAGCGTGACCGTGCTGGTCCCACTGACGAGCTTGGGTTGCAGGGTGAAGGTGCCGCCGGCGGGCACCATGATCGCATCGGGGTTCAAATCCCAGTCGGACCGGGGCACGCTCGTCAGGTTGCCGCTGATGACGAGCAGGGTCGCGCTGTAGGGTGCGAAGGTCTGGGCAGGCGACCACGGCCTGGGGGAGGAGGCGGCGATCGTGTCGGGGGAAGTCGAGGCCAACGTGTAGCTCACCAAGGTGGTGGCGCTGAACCCGGAGAGGGCGAAGGTCACCTGCACCGCATTCGAAGGATCTTTGTTGAGAACCATCACCGTCAGCGTGCTCCCGGTGGCGTCGAGGGCTGCGTAGCTCGAGAAGAGATTCGGATCGCCGTTGTGGGTGTCGGAGACCGAGGTTGTGCCGAAGGAGTGATGCGATCCGTCGTAGTTCGTGTACAGCTTCAGGGCCTGGTAGTTGGGATTCGTCGAGACCGGCGCCTCCCAACGAGAAGCGAAGGCCATCCGCTCGCGGCCGAAGATGCCGTAAGCGTCGGCATCACCGAGGGCCGTGGAGAAGTCGGACTCGCCGGCAAAGGCAGCGTTCCATTCGGTGAAGCTCAATGGAGTTTGTGGATAGACCATGTTGGCGATGGCGCGGATGCGTGGAATGCGGAATGGTATGGTCTTGTTGGGCTGGAGGCTGGTAGTCCATGGCTGGTCGATCGAGTTCGATGGGCTCACGAAGGTGGGGTCCCAGTAGTCCCGATAGATGCTCACCGCCAGCGCTCGAAGCTGCGCCGTGCTGAGGCCATCGGTGTTGGCATCCGGGTAGGCGTGCACGTCCAGAACGTCCAGTGAACGCACGCCGGCGACCTGGTCGCTCCAATAGATCTGGTTCAGCCACCAGGGGAGGAAATCCACCCCGCCGTGTGTAGCCTTGTCGTTGCCATCGGCCCCGTTCCAATAGAACCACCAGCAACAGGTCACCGGCCCGAAGCGGACGGCCTGCGGGTCCCAGCTCTTCAGCTTGGTCGCTTCCGAGAGGTAGGTGTTGACCAGCTCGTCATAACTCGAGGGTTGAGGATGGATGTCGAAATGGGTGTTGCCCCAGATCTCGATCTCGTTGTCCATGTCGTAGAAGTGACAGGAGGTGATGGACGAGCTGGGGATGGAGCAGGTTCCATTGCCGAAAGCGCTGGCCAGTGCGGACGCCCAAGCGTCCCGGTACACGCAGGACGAGGCGGGACAGCTCTGGCTCTTGTCGTCAAGGATTGGCAAGTAGGCGGTGCTCACGACACTGGTGGTGACCCGAGTCGAGCAATCCGATTCCAACCCGTCTCCAGCATCGGCGTTCCAGTAGTCTGAGCTGCATTGATTGCCGAATTCCGTGTCCGAGAAGCTCCAGTGATAGTTGTCAGTCCCTCCCTGCGTTGTTGACGTCTCGGCGCTTTGGGCGACCCAGGGAAGCATGACCATGGTCATGAGTGGGCGGCTGCCGGCGGCTTCGACGTCGGTGATGAACTGGGTGGAGCTGGAGTCGCTGCCGTCGCTGAAACCCTCGGCCGCGTAGTCTTCGAAGTAGTAGTCGGCGGCCGAGTTGTAAGTCTGGAGTTGCCAGTTATATGTCGAGGTGGCGTTGCCACCCCAGCGGACCAAGGTCATGCCGCTGTCGGTGACATGCGCGGCGTCTTGAGGATACGAGCCGCCATAGATGTAGGGGCTGATGGCATGGCGGTTGGCGAGCACGTCGAGGCTGACGTCGATCGCGCTGGCCGATGCCGCCGGTGTGGCCGAGGCCTGGTTTGAATGGCCGCTCGCGCCCGCGGAGTTGACGGCGGCCACCACGTAATAGTAGGTCGTACCATTGGTTACATCATTGTCGACATAGGTCGCAGCCGTGGTCGTGGCGGCCTGGGTATAGGGCCCACCGCTGGTCGTCCCACGCAGCACGGCGTAGCTCGTGGCGCCGCCGCTCGCCTCCCAGGAAAGGCTCACCTGCCGGTTCCCGCCGGTTGCGATCAAGCCACTGGGGGCGGTGGGTGGGTTGCCAGCGGTTCCCCCGCTGTCTGGTCTTCCGCCCCCGCAGCTTTCCAGGAGCAGAGTGGTCGCCAGGGCCAACGGTCGGATTGCGGCCCAAGATCCACTTGTGCGACGCATAGTGAGCGATAAGCCCGCAAATCAACATGCCTGTCAAGGTGTGCCATTGGAGTTCATCCGCGACATGTTCCCCGTCCAGCCTACGACAGCACGTGAAAGCAGGGACGATTCAGCAGCCCGCAGCCTTGCCCGGGCATTGAGCCCGCCCCAGCTCTGCAGCTGGAGAGGATCCCGGCGGAGCCGTTGCGCGGATCCTCGGGGCCCCTGGCCACACCGGGGCTGCATGCCCGCTCTCAGCTCCTCCATGTCGGGCCGATGCCGAGGGAGTGAGGGCGCGGCTTCCGCAGCTGGTCGAGCAGCGGCGCGTGCACGATCTCGCGGCGTGGCCAGGGAGTCTTTCCGGCTGTGTGCACTTCACGATCCGCTCAGCCAGGTTCGCCGTAGCGCTGGTGTAACCCACCGTCTCTTGCCTGCTCGTTAGGTATCGGAGAGCCCTGGGGCTTGAGGCTCTTCGGAGCAGCAGCCGATCTGGGGTCACGAGCCCAGGCATCGCAGTGTACACACGGAGCGTGAGGGGCCTGAACTTCAGTGGACGGGTGAGCTAACCGAGAACGACGAGACCGCCGCACATACGACGTCCGCGGGTGCGGCTCACCGGCCGCGGTGATGCGATGGCAACACCGCGCGTCTAAGATCTGCGCCGATCTTAGCTGAGGGACCGAAGAATCTCCCCAAGCAGCGCTAGGTGGGGGACACATGTCCTCCGCGTGATGGCGTGCACCATGGCGACGATCGCGGCGTTGGCCCTGGTTTCAACGGAGAGTTGGCGGCCGAGGGCCACGGCGTAGCCGTTGACGAAGTCGATCTCGGTGGGGCGTCCACGCTCGAAGTCTTGCAGCATGGAAGGCTTCACGTCGCCGTAGCTCCGCAGGATCTGAGCAACCCAGGCGTTCCGCGCCGAGAGGGAACCTGGTCGGCCCTTGAATCCAGGTGGAACAGGATCGACCAGCATCGGTTCGGGTTGGGCGCCGCTCGCGAGCGCGACCGACAAGGCCTCATCATAGGTTCGGTCGAACAAGTCACGGCCTTCAGGGTGCGCAATGTAGGTGCGCATCGACTGGCCGGCGATGGCCCCTATCGTGGTGACCGAGCAGTTCAAGGCCAGCTTAGACCAAACGGCCCCGCGCATGTTCCCGCTCACCCGCACCTCCAGGGCACGACCGAGCCACTCGTGGACCCGTTCGGCCCGTTCGCTCACCCCGCCCGCGAGCTCGCCGATGAGCAGATGCCCCGCATTGCGCTGCTCATAGACGCCGGGCGCTGTCATGGTCGCTCCCAAATTGGACAGTCCGCCGAGTATGCGGCGGTCCAGGAGCCGGTCGGCAAGCATCTGGGCCACGCCACCGTTTTGGAGGGTGAGTAGCGTACCCTCGGCTCCGAGAAGTGCCATGAGACGCGGAGCCACTGCCAATGCATCGCCGGCCTTGGTCGCCAGGATAATCAGGTCGAAGCGATCGTGTCGTCCGTACTCCTCGAGCGGAAGAACGTCCTCCACCCCGACTGCCAGCTCGCCCGCCACCCCGCTGACGCGCAGGCCCGACTCCCTGAGCTGGGCCGCAACCTGCGGATTCCGGGTTGCGAGCCAGACCGGCGCGCCGCACGATTTGAGCCGAGTAGCCACCACGCCGCCCAGCGCCCCCACACCGACGATCAACGTCCTCACGACTGGCCGCCTGTGGTCATGCAGATACTAAACGGACAGCTGGCCCGCGCCGCCACTGCCGGCCGGGTCGAGGAACCCCTGCTGTGGCGGCTGACGGGGTTTCGCGGCGCTCAGCGCCGGCGTTCGAGGCGGAGCTCGAAGCCGATGCCTTGGTCCACCACCTCCCCAGTCCCGAAGCGGCTGCGAGCGACGAGCCCCTCCAGCGCGTGGCGGGAATATGCCCTCTTGAGCAGGAGATGGTGGAACGTCCACCTCGTGAGCACGGCGTTCACCCGGGAGAGGTTCATGCGCCGGATTTCCTCCTCGATGGCCTGCGGGGTGGCGTCCTGGCGCAGATCCTGGATCGAGGCTTTCCCGCCGACGCGCAACACCCGGTACATCTCGTCGAGCGCGCCGACTGGATCGGTGAAGTTCTTGAATGCCGCTGTGCAGACGATGAAGTCGAACGCCGCATCGGGGAAGGGCATGTGCGCAGCGTCGCCCTGCTCGAAGCGGACCGGGACCTGGGCGCGGTTGGCGTTGGCCTGCGCGATACGTACGAAGGTGCGGCTAATGTCGAGCCCGGTCACCACGTAGCCCCGGCGGGCGAGCTCGACCGACAGGTACCCCGGGCCGGGAGCGACCTCCAGGACCCGAGCGCCAGGGGTTGTCTGGGCGGCGACGATCGCAGCGGAACTCTCGAACCTGCGCCGGTCGCGGCCGGTGTTCGTCGCATACCAGCGGGCGATCACCCCTTCCATCCCGAGGCCCTTGTACGCTTTGGTCCCGGTCGTCATGTCGGCTCCTTCATTTATCACATAGTTAGCCATAGCTAACATGGTTAACTTACGAATACGGTGTAGCGATGTCAAGGGAGGCGCTGATACCATGATCGATACCGTGAGCTTCGTCCCTTTCGCCGAGAAGCCGGGTCGTCCGAGGCGGCCCCCTCTCGACCGGCAGCAGGTCGTAGCGGCTGCCCTGAGCCTCCTCGACGAGGTGGGGCTCGACGAACTCACGATGCGTCGACTCGCCTCGCGGCTCGGAGTGAAGGCCGCTTCCCTCTACAAGCACGTCCGGGACAAGGAGGAACTGCTCGTCCTCCTCGCCGACGAGGTCAGCGGATCCATCGCGATGGCTCGAGGCGGGGGAGGCCTTGTTCCACAGGTATCCGAGATGGCCCGCAACTATCGCAGGGGTCTCCTCGCCCACCGGGACGCCGCGCGGTTGCTCGCTGCCACGGCTCCCTTGGGGCCTCGCCGGCTTCGCCACATCGAGGCGTTGCTGCGCGCACTTCGTTCAGCAGGGCTGAGCGCTCGAGACTCCGCTCGCGCCGCGTACCACCTCAACAACTTTGTGACAGAGTTCGTGGCGGACGAGGGACGGTATGCAGCGGCGGCCGCGGCCATGGGTTCACGTACCAAGTTGTTCGCTTGGGCGCGAAGTCACTTTGCCGGGTTGCCGCGCGGCGACTACCCGACCTTGGTCGAACTCGCCGATTACTTGGCGGAAGACGATCCAGAAGGGCTTTTCGAATTTGGTGTGCAAATGTGGCTGCGGAGCATCGCACGCCTGGCCACCCGCGCTGGCCCTAGATGAGAGCGGACAGCGCCGTGTCTCGCTTCTTGAGCGAGCCGCCATCCTAGTTCTCGGACGTGCCGCGGGTAGCGAGCAGCCCCGTACCGAAATAGAAAGCAGTCCCGGTGTCGCGCTGTCCGTGAATCCAGAGCGGGCCGGCGCCCCCCCCCGAAGACGAAGCGCAGGTTGCTGCTGAGTCGGGCTTGTGCGCCAGCCGTGCCGAGAAGGAGATGGGAGTTAGGGGGCGCGGTAGATCCGGTAGCCCCGCCACCACAACAGATGCTGCCAGGAAAACCGAACGCGCCCGTCGTGCGCACCGCGGCGTAGTAGTTCCAGTTGGCGCCCTGCCTGCGCCTACCCGTCACCAAGGCCAGGTCGTAGCTCAAGCTCCTGCCGTCAGAGTCATCGGCGGCCCCAGCGCCGAGTTCCACATGCAGGCGAGGCCTTGCGGCCCAGCGTGCTGCCAGCTTGAACGCCAAGGTGCCCTTGTCGGAGTGCTGGGCGCTGAGCGCGTCCACGCCCAGGTCGAGCCTGTCAGTGATCCCTTGACGAAAGCGCCCCATCCATCCGATCCCGCCCGCGTGAGCCCCCGGGAAGAGGGACATCCCGGTGCCCATACCGAAGCCCACTTCGGAACCCCGCGCGGCGCCGTACCGGCCCCGCCCAGGGTGGCGATGGGAGGGGGCTGCCATCGTGACGCAGCCGCTCAAGGCCGGGAGGATTGCAGGCCAAAGACGCATGGACACCCCGAGAACCTTGTAACCGCCTCGGCCCGACACCTCAAGAACGGCAAGCGCAGGCCGTGTTGGCCCGAGCGAAGTACCCTTGGGCCCGATAGCGGGATTTCGTGGCTCGCCTGCGTGCTGGGGCCCCGTCCCCGGCGCGATCGTCCTCCCGAGGGACGAGGCAGAGGTGGTCCGGATTGGAACTGGAGGTCCGGGCGGTCGGTCCCTCGCATTTGTCCGACACGTCAACGGTCGCGTGCAGATGCGGCAGCCCGGCCGGCCCAGCCCGGCGAGCCCCGGATGACCTCGCGGCGTTCCGACCCGGTATCGACGTCCGTGCCGACGAGTTCGATCGACCTGATCGCCGGAAAGAGGCCGCCACCCACCACCACGTGGACGGTTCGCAGCAGCGCCTCGCGGCCGTCGATCGGTGTGATGGCGACGAGACAGCCGTCGCGTCGCCGGATGGCGACCGGCCGCTGTGGCTCGGCCCTGAGTACCACCACTGCGGTGTCCGGCTCGGACACGGCCCTCACCTCGACTCCATAGGCCAGGCGCCGCTCCAGGCCCGTCAGTTCCTCGCGGCGCCCGTCTTCCGCCAGCATGAGCCAAACCGGGCGAAGGGGCTCGGTGTCGTCGAGTGTCCCGGCCCGAGAATTGGCCGTAGACCACGACGTTGGCGTTCGTGGTCCGGGTGAGGCGGAACAGTTCATTGGAACACTGCGTTCGAGCCTCCGCGCCGAAGGAGAGGGCGGCGGCCAAGGCGGCAGCGCAGGCGAGCACCTTGGTATGCCAGCACCCACGCGTGGCATCCTCGCGCCACCTTGGTGAACTCTAAGTCACTCACAGGGCCGTCAGGCTGGCACCTCGGCACACCATCGTCACGCAGCGGTCGAGTGCGGGAGCTCGGTGAGGTCGGTGTGACGCAAGCCGCTGATGAGGTCCTCGGCCATCTCGCGCGCGGAGTCGTCCTCGTCCTCGTATTTTCGCAGCGCGGGGCCGCGTCGTGCCTGCTCGTCAAGGTACACGAGGATGCGGCGAAGCCAGGCGATGGAGGCGCGATTGACGTAGGTGAGGTGAAGATGAACTTCGATCTCGGGAAGGCTGTCAAGGCGGCACATGGCCGTGATGGCAGCCACGAGGGGTGCAAAGAACGCGGCAGGGTTCTTTGGATAGCACTCTCCTTCGATCCTGAGGATGCCCCGGCGCTCGTCGAGCAGGACGCTCGGGGTCAACTCGGTTGCGCGAAATACAAGGCCCATAGCACTCTCCGGTGCCCTATACGGTGGATCTGAGGGTGAAGAAGGCGAATTCGCTGGTGCTGTCCAAGACGAGTTTGTAGTCGAGCGGTCGCCGCGCATCGCGGGCCAGGGTGACGAGTCCGATCCCGGCGTGATTGGCCCTCGGGCCCTCGCCCTGGGCATCGCCGTTCGCTAACCGGCTGCGGTAGAGAAGCTTCAGTTCTGTGGGTCCCAGGGAACCGAGGCGGTCGAGTTGCTCGCGGAGGGCCTGGGCGCGTTCGCCCTGGACGAGGTTATTCGTCTCGATCCAGACCTCGTGCCCGGAGGTCCCAAGGGCGAGCGCGGCACGGACCCTGCGTTCGACACAGACTTGCTCCGGACAAGAGCGGACGGGGGCAGCGTGGCTGAGCACGTTGTACGTCATCTCGACGAAGGCGGAAAAGGCTTTCCTGCGCAAGGGCCCCCGTATGGACTCGGCATCGAGCCATCTCCGGACTCGGGAGGCGAGGTCAGGAAAGTGCCTCCAGGAGAGTTCCCCTTCGAAGCGGAATCCGCTACCTGCCGGGACAGGCACCGATCTGGTGGGAGCGTGACGACATTCCTTTCAAGGGCCCACCCTGAAGGCGAACATCATCATGTCGTCGCGGCGAGCCTGCGCGCCTTCCCAGGCGCTGTACTCGACACGGAACCTCCTCGCAAACTCGGGGGCGGATTGGCCGCCTGCTCCTTCCAGCAGGGCACAGAGCCGTTTGCGGCCGAAGGCGGTGCGCTTCGGCCCGCCGATCTGGTCGGCGCAACCATCGCTGGCCATGACGACCATGGCGCCCGGGCAGAGGGCGATCCGCTTCGTGGGCCAGGCCTGGTCGACGCTCGTCTCGGCGTGACCGACGCTGACGCGGGGGCCTTCGAGGTGGAAGGTCTTCCCCCCGGCGTCGCGGACCATGACGGGAAAGTGTGCACTGGCGAGACGAAGTTCGCGGCCTCCTGCCGCGAGGGAGAAGCACACGCCGTCGAGGCCGTCGTCGGAGGTGGCCTCCTCGAGCGACGAGGATGCCGCCCCTTGGTGCAGCTGGGACTTGATGGCGACGTTCATTCGAGAAAGCACAAGGCCGGGGTCCTCCCGGGAACGCTCGTCGCGGAACGCCTGCTCGAGTGAAGAGAGGGCGATGAGAGTCATGAAGGCGCCGGGTACGCCGTGGCCGGTGCAGTCGAGCACGGCTCCTAGCAGGCCGTCCTCCGTCTTGCGAAACCAGTAGCAATCACCGCCCACCACGTCGCGTGGTCCCCAAATGAGCGCATGATCCGGCAGGACGGCGGCGAGCTCCGTATCGGATGAGAGGAGGAGGGAGCGTTGGATGAGGCTTGCATAGGCAATGCTCTGCTGGATCTGGAGGGCCCTGTTCGCTTCGATCGCCGAGAGGGCCCGCATGAGATCGGGACCTGAGCCATGGCCCAGATAGCGGCCCTGCTCGGTGATGATAAATCCATCCTCCAGGGCCCGGCTGCCTGGAGCGCTCGCTCGCCTGGCCAGCTCGGCCACAGAGATCTCGGCGTCGACGAGAAGCGCATTGCGCTCCATGAAGGAGCCGCAGCTCTTGCGTCCCCACAGGTCGTGGGCAAAGGGCCGCGCATAGCTCTCCATGAAGGTGCGGCGGTTGATGAGGCCGATGGGACGGTCGCCATCGACGACGGCGACCGCCGATACGGTGGCATCCCGCTGGAAGATGGCGCGCAGCTGCTCGTTGGTGGTGTGGGGTGGGACGGCGGGGACCCTCGTCGCGAGCTGATGTGCGCTTTCGACCGCGGCGCAGACCCCCGGCGGCGCCTCAGCTTGGCGCGGCTCGTTCGTGTGGGCGATGCCTCGCATGCCGTGCATCTAGGCATCCCCGTGTGGCGGGACGGTGGAGAGACCTGCCCCACTTCCATGGTGATGGGGGCGAGTAGGCGTCGACGTACACCCTCGGGAAACACGTCATTCGGCAGCTCGCGCGGGAGGCGCGGCCGAGCCTGTGCGTCGTAGCCCGTTCGGTGAGCAGGCTGGGTGAGCCATGGACGCAGATACCGCATGGCCACGCATGCGCCAGCTCGATGCGTGAGCGCCCGGTCGTGGCGCGCCGTCGAGCGGGTGCTTCAAGGACGCACGGCAGAGGCCAACGAGGCGAGTAGGACGCTCAAGGCAACCACCACTCCAAGGCCGACCCGAAGGGTCGAGGCCTCCGAGAGAAGGCCGATGACGGGTGGTCCCGCGAGGAACCCTCCATAGCCTGCGGTGGCCACCGTGGCGATGGCCGTCCCGGCCGCCATCGCGCGGGAGCGCGCAGCGGCACTCACAACCGACGGAAATATGCAAGAGAAGCCGGCGCCTACACAAGCGAAGCCGACCACGGCAGCAGAGGGATGGATGACCACCAAGGCGCAACCGAGTCCCAAGGCGGCAAGCACCGCGCCTGTCCTGACGACGGTCACCGGGCCGAAGCTCCTCGTCAAGTAATCACCCGCGAAACGCCCGATCGCCATGAACAGGGAGAAAGCGGCAAAGGCGAGCGCCGCGCGGTCCGGTCCCGCGCTCGTGACGTTGACCATGAAGACGGCACTCCAGTCAGCGACCGCACCCTCGCCGAGCAGGACACAGAAGGCCAGGATGGCAAGCCCGAGTAAAGCGCGATCGGGTCGGCCAAAGAAGGGTCCGGTCCGCCCTCTCTCGGCACTCAGCAAGAAGCGTGAGGATACGAGAACCACGGCGGCTAGTACGAGCCCCACCACAGCCAGGTGCTTCAGCACGCCGACCCTGTGTGCGGCGAAGACCCCGCCCATCAAGGCACCCACGAGGCCTCCGCAGCTGTAGACGCCGTGGAAGGAGGCCATGATGGGTGCACCGTAAGCCCTCTCGACCGCGGCCGCCTGAGAGTTCATGGCCACGTCCATGCCGCCGTTGGCCGCGCCCAACAGAACCAGGGCGGCGGCGAGCCACCCGAAGTTGGGAGCGAGTCCAGGCAGGGGAAGGGAGGCGCACAGCGCGGCCGCGAGGAAGGCGGAGGGTCCTGCGCTCCCTCGCGACGCCACGAGTAACCCCACGAGGGGCATCGCGACCAGCGAACCGGCCGCCACCCCGAACAGCGCGAACCCCAACTTCGCGTCGCTCAGGCGGAGCGTGTGCTGCACCTGCGGGATGCGCGTGACCCAATTGGCGAAGGCAAACCCGTTTGCAAAGAACAGGGCCGCCACGGCTAGCCGAGCCCGGTGAGGCTTCGAAAGCACTCGCTCGACCTCCCGCGGTCCCATTCGTTTCCCGAGTGTCAGCGCGATTTAGGGCGCACCGACCGCCACCCTCAACACCTCGACTCCTCGCTCGGCCAGACGCCCCAGACTCTTCTCGGGCACGGCCGCGGAGGTGACGAGGCGCGTGATCGCCGTGACCGGTGCGACGACGTGAGTCGAAACGCTGTCGATCTTGTCGCTCGTGCAGATAGCGATGACTTCGCCCGCAGCTTCCAGCATGGCCCGTTTCACGTACATCTCGTCCATCTCGGCGCAGGTGATACCGAGGTCGGCGTCGAGGCTGCATACGCCGAGCACCGCCAGGTCCGCCCGGACCGCCCTCAGTGCGTCGACCGCGCCAGGTCCGGTGGAGGTCCCCGATCGTTTCAAGAGCTTCCCGCCCGTCAGGACGATCTCAACGTGCGGATGGTTGCAGAGAGAGAGCGCCACGGCTGGGCTCGTGGTGATGATGGTTACCGACAGCTCGGGCGGCAGAGCCTGCGCGAACAGACAGTTGGTCGTGCCGCCGTCGACGAGGATGACCTCACCAGGCTCGACGAGTCGCGCTGCAGCAGTGGCCAGGGCACGTTTCTCGCCGACGGACTCGCGAGCCCGTTGCTTCACGTCCAGGACCGAGGCCCGCGCCAAGGGCAAGGCCCCACCGTAGACTCGCTTCAGCAATCCGGCGGCGGCCAGTTCTCTCAGGTCCCGTCGAACGGTGTCTTCTGACACCTGGAAGGCCGCGCTCAGGCCCTGGGCCAATACACTTCCATCCCTGCGAAGTTGCTCGAGGATTCTGTCTTTTCGCTCCTGGGTCAGCACGCCCGCTCCTGTCAGCCGCGCGAACCATATCGTGCATAATCGTGTGAAATCAAGTGCACGATAATACCTGAATAGCCACGAGGATCCCCACGCTCCTGTTCGATCTCTCGTCAGCGTGGGGCGAGCCTCGGCGCCCCGACCCGGGCAGCGACGCACGAGGCGAACCGATGGATCCGAGAGTCCCATCGCGAAGGGCGGCGGGGCTCGCGACGACGCGAGTGGCGCGCGAGGGCGTCTTTACTTGCCGGCATCGACCGAGGGACGCGAGGGGACGGCTCCGAGCGTGCCGAGGCGAGCGCACCGTCGGGTGAACCCTGGCGCTTGGGAGGGAGTGCGGCTTCGCACCGGTCCGTGGTGCGCCCGCCGCACGGTGCTCTGCTCCTCCCTGGGCGTGCCTTTCACGAGCCGAAGCAGGGCCGACGATCGGGTGGTGCGCGAGGTCGCATCGAGGTCGCTTGATCGCCGACCAGACTGCGGAGATGCCAGGGTGAGCGGTTTGCGCTATGTGTTTCCTCGAGCCAATACATCGTGCGCACGTCGGAGGAGAGTATGACGAAGGGGGGTGGGGCAGGCGCGGACCCCAAGATCGCGACGGGATCGCTCTCCGCAGTTCACGTTGACCCCCAGGACCAGACCCCTCTCTATCTTCAGGTGCGCAAGGGCCTGGCCCAGGCCATCAAGGCGGGCATCTTCAAGTCGGAGGAGGCGCTGCCTTCCGAACGCGATCTGGCCGAGACGCTCGGCGTATCGCGGGTCACTGCCCGCAAGGCCATCGACGCGCTCGCTCGCGAGGGAATCATCGTCAGGCGGCACGGCTCGGGCAACTACATCGCTCCCCTTTTGGAGCAACCGCTCTCGCGACTCTCCAGCTTCACCGAGGAACTCACGCAGCGTGGGTTCAGTCCGAGTTCGCGCTGGGTGCGCCGGGTGGTCATCCCTGCGCTCCCCGACGAATTGCTTGCCCTCGGCCTCTCGCCCGGCGCGCGCGTGGCCAAACTGGAACGCGTTCGCATGGCCGATGACGTTCCCATGGCTTACGAGGTGAGCGTCCTGCCGACGACGGTGCTGGCCATGCCCGAGGAGGTCCAAGGCTCCTTGTACGTGTATCTCAGGGAACACGGGTCCGAGCCCGTCCGCGCCTTACAGCACCTGCGGGCGATGAATGCCAGCTCTCGCCACGCCAAGCTCCTCTCCATTCCAGAGGGGGCAGCGCTCATGCACGTGACCCGCCTCAGCTACCTCGTCGACGGTCGGATCGTCGAGATGACGCAGAGTTACTGTCGCAACGACTACTACGACTTCGTGGTTGAGCTCAGGCGATGATGCTCGACGATGTACCGAAGGCCGCCGGCCCATCGAGCCGCAGGCTCAGCGAGTGGTGGTGATCTTGCTGAGGTATCTCGGCTGGTCGGGATCCTTTCCGCGCGCACGCGCCAGCGCTTCCACCATCGGGTAGAAGCTGGCGATGAGCGGAATCGGGTCGAGTTCCTCGGCCGCCGTGGTGGCGAGGGTGAGATCGCGAGCGGGGACATCGCCGGGAGCGGCGAGGAGGACCGAAGCGTGGCGCTGCCGCATCTCGGCGGCCAGGGCCACGAGGTCGGCCTGGGCGGGTCCGCGCGGCGCGAAGACGAGGAGGGGGTAGCCATCACCGATGAGAGCCTGGGGGCCATGCCGCGCCTCGGCGGCGCTGAAGGCCTCGGCCTGGATCCCGCAGGTTTCCTTCATCTTGAGCGCAGCCTCCTGCGCCACCGGCAGGCCCAAGCCGCGCGAGATCACCATCAGCCGTTCGGCCTCGACGAGAGCCTCGACCGCGGGGGACCAGTCCTGGCGCAGGGCTTCCTCCAGCGCCTCGGGTACCGACCGCAACGCCTCGAGGAGATCGGGCAACTCACACCAGTGGGCGGCGAGCCGCGCCTCGGCCGCCAGGCTCGCCACAAAGCTCTTGGTCGCGGCGACGGCCCTTTCCGGGCCGGCACGCAGGGGCAGGACCCACTCCGCGGCCTCCGCCAGAGGCGAATGCTCCTCGTTCACCATGGCGACCGTGGTCGCGCCCGCTGCCCTGACCGTGCGGACGGGCTCCACCAGATCCGGGCTTCGGCCCGATTGCGAAACCGCCACCGCGAGGACCCCGCGGGCCACCAGAGGAGCGTGGTAGACGGTCACGAGCGACATGGGCAGGGAGGTGACCAGCCGCCCGGTGCGTGCGCTCACGAGATAGGCCAAGTATCCGGCGGCGTTATCGGAGCTGCCGCGAGCGATGGTCACGACCCCCGTCGGCGGAGACTTCAAGAGCGCGGCCGCCAGGGAGCGGTACAGCTCCTCGTCCGACGAGAGAAGGGACCTCACCACCTCGGGCGTTGAACGCGCTTCAGCCAGCATCATCGAGCTCAATCGACTCTCCTTCCACGAACACGGCCGCGAGCTGCAGGGTCGGCGTCATCACCACGAGGTCGGCATAGCACCCGGTTGCCACCCGCCCGCGCTCCTCTAGCCCGAGATAGTCCGCGGCATGGGTCGACGTCCGCTTGGAGGCCTCGGCGAGTGGCAGGCCCAGGGACAGGAGGTTTCGGAAGGCGGCGAACATGGTGAGGGTACTACCGGCGAGCGTTCCATCGGCGAGCCGCACGCCCCCGAGACACTTCGTAACAGTCTGTGAACCCAATCGGTAGACGCCGTCGGGCATGCCCGCGCCCGCGGTCGAGTCGGTGACACAGAAGAGACGTGGGATGCAGCGCAGCGCGGTGCGGATGGCGCCGGGATGAACGTGCAACAGGTCGGGGATGATCTCGGCGTATTCAGCGTGGGCCAGGGCCGCGGCCAGCATGCCAGGCTTGCGATGATGGAGACCGGTCATGGCGTTGAACAGATGGGTAAACCCACGCGCCCCGGCCTCCAGCGCAGCCACCCCGTCCTCATAGGAGCCGAGCGTGTGGCCGATCTGCGGGATAATGCCCACGCTCCGCAATTCGCGAATGAAGTCGAGATGGCCGGTCACCTCGGGAGCGAGGGTCACGACCCGTACCGGGGCTAGCCCGTTCAGCGCCGAAACTTCGGCGACACTTCCGGCCCGCGCGGCGCGCGGCTGGGCGCCGAGTTTGCCCTCGCTGATGAAGGGGCCCTCGAGATGCACGCCCAGCACGCGTGCCCCCCCCGACGTTCGGCGCTGCATGCGCCGGCCGACGTCGGTCAGCGCCATCTCCAGGTCTCCGCGTTGAGCGGTCATGGTGGTGGCGAGGAGGCTCGTCGTGCCGTGGCGGGCGTGCAGGCGAGCAATGGTGTCGAGCGCCCCCTCGCCCATCATGATGTCGGCGCCGCCGCCGCCGTGGACGTGCGGGTCGACGAAGCCGGGCAGGACCACTCGCCGCCCGTCAGCCGGGATCGGCACCGCGTCGCCGCGCACTGAGAGGACGCGAGTGTCGAACTCCACCGTTCCGCTCACCCAGCCCCCGGGCGTGAGGATCGCGCCCTCGATCCGGCGCGATGGATGCCCGCTCGTCTCCATAGCCACCCCCGGCGAAACGACGCATACCACTGTAATACCATTTCTCCCCACGGACAATGCGTTGCCCACTGCGGGGGGCCATGGACTGCAACGATGGATCCCCTTGTGGGACTCAGGTGACGCTTGACAGGTACGATATTGGTATCTAAATGGTATTACTTCGCTGGGAAGGGACCATGGACCGCGCTCCACTCGATCTCCTGGCGGTTGTCACGGGCCGCGTGGTCCCCATCGAGTTGGTTCCCGACCCAGCCTTTTCCGAGAAGATGGTCGGAGACGGGATCGCCATCGAGCCGGACCGCGAGGTGGTCACCGCCCCGTGCGCCGGACGCGTGGTCCAGCTCCACCGCTCGAAGCATGCGTACGGTCTCGAAGCCGCTACCGGTGCGAGGGTGCTCATCCACGTCGGTCTCGACACGGTGGAGCTCAAGGGCGAAGGTTTCTCGCCACGCGTGAAGGAAGGGCAGTCCGTGAAGGCCGGCCAGACGCTGGTCGAATTCGACCGGGCCGTCCTCAAACGCCGTGGGATGAGCCCGCTCACCGTCCTCGTCGTGGAGAACATGGATGAGCACCCCGTGACCTGGCGGCAGGCCCGGGGCGCTCTTGTTCGCGGCGGGGTCGACCGCGTCTTGCGCCTAGGAGGCGTCGTCCCGCCCGACGCGAGTGAGGAGGCCGCCCGCCCAGGCGAGGACAGGACCCCCTCGGGTTCCAAGGACCGGAGCTCGGCGGCCGCGGTGGTCAAGGTCGGACACGCCGAGGGTCTTCACGCCCGGCCGGCAGCCCAGGTGGCGACCGCGGCCAGGCGCTTCCGGGCGGCGGTGGAAGTGCGGGTCCGCGGCAAGTCAGCCAACGCCAGAAGCCCCCTCGCGCTCATGGGTCTCGCCGTCCACAGCGGGGAGGAGGTGGAGGTGATCGCGAGCGGGCCCGACGCTGCAGAGGCGCGCGATGCGATCGCAGCGGCCATCGAGACGGCCGCCCGGGGGCCGGTGCGCGTGCCAGAGGTCTCCCGGATGACGCACGCTGCCGACCCGGCCCTCGGACCGTTCGAGGTCGCCGGCATCGTCGCGTCGCGTGGCGTGGCGGTGGGAGCGACCGCCCTCTTCCGTCGGCAGCGATCCGAGCCGGTCCGAGAGGGAAAGGGAGAGGCCCGCGAGCGCGCCGAGCTCGAGCGCGCCCTCCGCGAGGCGGCCGCCGATATCGAAGAAGCCATCGCCGCGGCCCGACGTCGCCACGCCATGGAGGAGTCCGCGATCCTGGAGGCCCATCGGGCCTTCCTCGAGGACCCGGAGATCGTCGATCGGGCCATGCCGCTCCTGGAGGGGGGGGCGAGCGCGGGCTATGCGCTTAGCTCGGCCGTCGAGGCGCACTGCCGCGTGCTCGAGAACTCGGGTAGTGCCCTTCTTGCGGAACGGGTCGCCGACTTGCGCGATCTCGAACGCCAGGTGCTGACGAAACTCGGTGGCAAGGTCCAAGCCCTGCCGGAGCTGCCGGCTCATGCTCTCCTCATCGCGGAGGATCTCTCGCCGGGCGAGCTGGCCGAGCTGGACTCAAGCCGCTTGGCTGGAATCGTGCTCGAGAGGGGCGGGCCAACCTCGCACGTCTCGATCGTGGCCCGCAGCCGCGATATCCCGGCGCTGGTGGCGACGGGTCCGGCCCTGAGGCTCGTGCCCGATGCCCAGCAGGCGGTGCTCGACGGCGAACGTGGCGTGCTCTGCTTTCAACCTGCCCCGGAAGCCATCGACCGGGCGCGAGCGAGGATCGCTTGTACCGAGGTGCGCCGACGCGAGGCACGGCGATCCGCCGCCCAACCCGCGGTGACACGCGACGGAATTCGCGTCGAGGTCGCTGCCAACGTGTCGCGCGCCGACGAGGCAGCCGCGGCCGCCAGCATGGGAGCTGACGGCGTCGGGCTATTGCGAACCGAGCTCCTCTTCCTCGAGCGCGAGACCGCTCCGAGCGAGGAGGAGCAGCGTGTCGCTTACCAGGCGGTCGTGGACGCGCTCGGTGGCCGGATGGTCATCATTCGCACCCTGGATGTGGGGGCCGACAAGCAACTCGCCTACCTCCCCCTGCCACGCGAGGACAACCCTGCTCTGGGACTCCGCGGTGTCCGCCTGGGACTCAGCCGAAAGGAGCTGTTGGCCGAGCAGCTACGCGCCTGCCTGCGCGTTCGCCCCCTCGATCGGATCCGGCTCATGTTGCCCATGGTCACTGACCTCGGGGACGTGCGGAGCGCTCGGGCGGTGCTGCAACTCGAGGCGGCAACCATGGGCGTGGCCGCCCCCCAACTCGGCATCATGGTCGAGACGCCGGCCGCAGCCCTCCTCGCCGACAAGCTTTCGACCGAGGTCGATTTCCTTTCCCTCGGTACGAACGACCTCACCCAATACACGCTCGCCATGGACCGCGGAAATCCGGCGGTCGCCAGCCGGGTCGACGCGCTCCATCCCGCCGTCCTTCGGCTTGTGGCCGCGGCGGCGACCGGTGCGGTCCGCCATGGGCGATGGATCGGAGTGTGCGGCGGCATGGCCGGAGATCCCCTGGCAGTGCCCCTGCTGCTGGGTCTGGGAATCAGCGAGCTGTCGGTGGAGGCGGTCGCGGTGGCCGACGTGAAAGCTCTCGTCCGCCGGTTGCAGCTGAAGGACGGGTGCACCGAGCTGGCCCAGCGGACCCTCGAGCTTTCGTCGGCCGAGGAGGTTCGAGAGCTGGTGAGGTCCGCGTGGGCCGAGCTTGAAGCGCGGACGGGGTGAGGCGCGCTCTCGCGGGAAGGTGCAGCGAACGGAGATCGTACAACGGAGGGACCATGCAGACGAAGAAGTTCGACGCGTTGCAGAAGTTTGGACGCACATTGATGCTCCCCATCGCGGTGCTCCCCATCGCTGGCCTGCTGCTCCGCTTGGGCCAGCCCGACGTGTTGAACTGGTCGTGGATGGCGCAGGCCGGGGACGCGGTGTTCGGCAACCTCGCGCTGCTCTTTGCCATCGGCATCGCACTTGGAATTGCCAAGGACAACCATGGCGCGGCCGCCTTGTCGGGTGCCATCGGCTACTTCGTGCTGACCTCCTGCGCGAAGACGCTGAACGACAAGATCAACATGGGAGTGCTGGGCGGGATCATCGTAGGGCTGGTCGCGGGCTATCTCTACAACCGCTTCCGCGATGTGAAGCTCCCCGAAGCCCTGGCCTTCTTCGCGGGGAAGCGCTTCGTGCCCATCGTCACCGGGTTCAGCTGCCTCGTCTTGGGCCTCATCGCGGGATACGTGTGGCCTGCCATCCAGGACGGCATCCACGCGGTGGGTGTGTGGGCCATCGCGGCCGGCGGGATCGGAGTCTTCGTCTACGGCTTTTTGAACCGGCTACTCATCCCCTTTGGCTTGCACCACGTGTTGAACAGCCTGGTGTGGTTCGTCCTCGGTGACTTCAACGGGCCCAAGGGCATCGTCCACGGCGACCTGGCACGTTTCTACGCCGGCGACCCCACCGCCGGCGGGTTCATGGCTGGCTTCTTCCCCGTCTTCATGTTCGGCCTTCCGGCAGCCTGTCTCGCCATGTACCGCCTGGCGAAGCCCGAGAACCGCAAGCGGGTGGGCGGCATCCTCCTCTCGGCCGCCCTGGTATCGTTCGTCACCGGGATCACCGAGCCCGTCGAGTTCGCCTTCATGTTCCTTTCGCCGCTGCTGTACGGCATCCATGCCGTGCTCACCGGGATCTCGCTCGCCCTTTGCAATGCGTTCAATGTCAAGATCGGCTTCACCTTCTCGGGAGGCGCCATCGACTTCTTCTTGTCGAAGGGCATCTCGACCCATTGGTGGATCGGGCTGTTGATCGGGCTCGTCTATTTCCCCCTCTATTACTTCATCTTTGCCGGCGCGATCCGGATGTGGAATCTCGCCACCCTTGGGCGCGAGGAAGGCGCTGAGGCGGCCGTGGTGGCGGTGCCCGCCCAGTCGGGGTCGGAGCGCGCCCGGAGCTATGTCGCCGCGTTGGGCGGCGTCGCCAATGTCATCAGCCTGGACGCTTGCGCGACCCGGCTGCGCGTCGCGGTGAAGGAGGGAAGCCTGGTCCAGGAGCAAGCGCTCAAGGGACTCGGTGCTCGAGGCATCATCCGACCGTCGGCGGGATCGCTCCAAGTCGTGGTGGGCCCCACGGCCGACGCATTGGCCGACGAAATCAACGCGGAACTCAAGGCGGGGGGCAGGGCTACCGCCTAGGTGGGGGCGCGGGCTCGCGCGTCCCGCTTTGGCCCGTGGCGACGGCCCCTCCGCTCGAGGGGCCGTTCCGCTCTGTCCGTAAAGTCGCCAGGCGAGTCGGCGGGCCAGGAAGAGAGTGGATGGAGCTGGCGCCTCGGGCGACGACGAATCCGGCGACTGGAACGCGCCGACGCCATGGGCCTTCACGTGGCGAGGCTCAAGGCGTTGTCCCGCCGGCGGTCGCTGGTGCGCGGCGAGTCAAAGGCCGTCCCCCGTTCTTGCGACGGACATACAGGGTCTTTTCCACACGAGCCACCGAATGACCTTGGCGATCCGTGACGGTCACCTCGAACCGCGGGAACACCTTGGTTCCACCGTCGGCCTCGTGGCGGATCTCCTCGACTTGAGTGTCCGTGAGCAGGAAGGTAGCCGCCACCGGGCTGCGACCCGGATGGATGAAGTCGATGGTGGCCGACTTATCCCAGACGATGTAATCGGGCCCGAGGCGCATCATGAGCATCAGCATGAAAAAAGGATCACACATCGAGTAAAGTGAGCCACCAAACTGTGTTCCAACGAAATTGCGGTTCCAGGCGGTGAGCTGCATCTCGACCTCGACGCGGGACAGGTCCGGCGCCACGCGACGGATGCGCACCCCCGCGCCGAGGTAGGGTGGGTAGAAGCGCAGGAGCCGGAGAAAGCGACCTGGTCCGAGGAACGCGGCGAGCTTCTGGAGCGGTAGCACCCTTCGCTGTTAACCCGGTTCGGGAGCACGCGCATTTCCAAGGGTCCGCGTAGGTGGGGCGCGCTCGCTCGGCCTCCAAGGCGGCCTGGCCTCAAGCTGCGGGGCCCTCTCGCACGGGTCCGATGGCGAAGACCGGTCAGCGAGCCGGCAGCGAGCGGTGGATGGGCTCGCTTGAGGTACCACCCGGTTTCAAGCCGCGGCGACGGGGCCGAATGCGAACCCTGCGGGGCTCTGGCTGACCCCAATCGGTCGTCCGTTTTGATGGATAAACATCTGTTGTCCACTTGACAAGACAATCGTCCGCCATCTAAGAGGAGTCCGATGTCCACGGTCCACTCTGACGTGAGGGGTATCCGATGCGACCCGGGGGAGGTCCCGCGGGAGGCGCTTTGGAGAACGGTGTGAGCTCGGCATTGCCCCCGGGTTCTCGGCGGCCGGGGTCCAGTCTGCCGAGCTGCGCGAACCTGCCCACTTGCACGGCAGGAAAGGCTGCCTCGAGCACTCCCGTGGCAGCGCCCCCCTGGTTCCGCCGCGAAGTACGGAAGCTCTTGGGTGGGGGTGCGCTGATGCTGGTCGGCCACGTCACGACCGTCGTCCCGGACCATGATCTCACGCAGGAGCGGGCCCTGGCCCTGGGCGAGGCGCTGGGGGACCTCGGCTTCGAAGCGGACGGCCCCAGCTCGTGGAGGTCCGCCGCGGTCGAGGCCGCGGCGGCCAAGGCCTATCTGCGCGGCCGGGGCTTCGCCGATCGCGAGTTCCGGATCGTTCTCGAGTACGAGCCGCGATGGGGGATGATGTGAGCCACGCTTCGCTACTTCCCCTCTTCGTGAAGCTCGCCGGGCGAAACGTCGTGGTGGTCGGTGGTGGCACGATGGCTGCCGTCCGGGTGAAGCAGTTGCGCGAGGTGGGCGCTCGCCTGACCATCGTCGCACCCGAGGTCCGAGATGATGTGGCGGAGGCAGCCCTGGCCGTGCACCGGCGCCCTTTCGAGCCTCCCGATCTGGATGGGGCCTGGTTGGCGGTGGCGGCCGCGACGCCGGCCGTCAACCGCACGGTCGCTTCGGCCGCGGAGGTGCGGCGGATCCTCGTCAACGCCGTGGATGATCCGGAGTCCGCAAGTGTCTACATGGGGGGTGTCATCCGGCGTGGCGGCGCCACGGTGGCGATCTCCACCGCTGGCCGTGCACCGGCGCTGGCGGGCCTCCTCCGCGAGGCGATCGACGCCGTCTTGCCGTCCGAGCTCGAAGACTGGCTCGCCCTCGCGGAGCGCGAACGCGCTGCCTGGAGGGGGACGCGCATCCCGCTCGCGACCCGCCGGCCCATGCTCTTGCGCAAGCTCAACACGCTCTACGGCGGTGGCGCCGGTTCGTCGAGGGCCTCGCAGCAGAGGCCGACCGGCGGGTTCGTCTCCCTGGTAGGCGCGGGTCCGGGTGATCCGGAGCTCCTCACTCGCCGTGCGGCCGATCGGTTGGCGAACGCCCATCTGGTCCTCTACGACGCGCTGGTTGGAGCCGAGGTGCTGAAGCTCGCGCCTGACGCCCACTGCTTTTCGGTGGGAAAGCGCGCCGGTCGTCCAAGCGTGTCCCAGCGGGCCATCGAGCGCCTCCTCGTCCGTGGTGCGCGCCGCGGTCAGCGCGTGGTGCGGCTCAAGTGTGGCGATCCATTTGTCTTCGGCCGGGGGGGTGAGGAGGCGCTCTCCCTCGCGGCCGCCGGCGTTCCATTCGAGGTGGTGCCGGGGGTGACCGCGGCCACCGCCGCGCCGGCACTCTCCGGCATCCCGGTGACACACCGGGGCCTCGCTTCGGGTTTCGCGGTCGTGTCGGGACACGATGCGGCCGTCTACGGCCCGCTCCTCGACACCCTCGCGCCGGAAAGGATGACCCTGGTCGTCCTCATGGGCCTTGGTCAGCGCCAAGGCATCGCGGCACGACTCAAGGCACGCGGGTGGCCGGACACTACGCCGGCCGCCATCCTGCTCGGGGCCTCGAGCGCCGGCGCTTATACCTGGCGCGGCGCGCTCGCGGGCCTCGCGACGGCCGAGCTGCCGTCCGATCGCGCCGATCTCCCTGGGACGCTCGTCGTGGGGGCGGTGGCGGCGCTTGGCGCGGCACAGCCGGATGCGCCCCGTTCGCACCTCGATGCGGTGACCGCCTGAGCGAGGATGCGCGCCCTTTCCTTCGCATGCTCGCCGCCGCGCAGCGGCGCACCCGGGTGGACGAGGATCTGGGGCACGGCGACTCCGCTGCGAGTCGACGGGCCCCTGCGGGGGGCCCCCACCGTGATGGCGACGGTTGGCTACCCGCGCGTCCCTCACTCCTGCGCGAGGCGCCGAGGAGCAAATCGACGTCCGACCATTTCCAATGCGCTCGTTCGGACGAACAGGAGAAGATCATGGCGGACCGCGACGTTCAGCTAGCTCGCACTCGGCCCTCCTTCGCTGAGACGGCCGACCTCGAGCTCTTCTTGGCCAACCTCGAAAAATTCGAACGCGGCGAGATCACCGCCGAGCAGTGGAGGGCCTTCCGGCTCGTTCACGGGACCTACGGGCAACGCCAGCCCGGAGATCTCTCCATGCTGAGGGTCAAGATCCCGCAGGGTATTCTCCTCGGCTCGCAACTCGAGACGCTGGCCGAAGTGGCGGTCCGCTTCTCCCGCGGCTTCGGCCACATCACGACCCGCCAGAACATGCAGTTCCACTTCGTGCGCCTGCACGACGTCGAGCCCGCCATGCGGGTCCTCGCCGAGGCCGGTCTCACCACCCGGGAAGCTTGCGGCAACTCGGTGCGCAACATCACCGCCTGCCCATACGCCGGAGTGGCCTCCGACGAGATCTTCGACCCGACCCCATACGCCGAAGCGATGACACGGCACTTCCTGCGCCATCCCCTGTCCTCGTCGCTCCCGCGGAAGTTCAAGATCGCTTTCGAGGGTTGCCCGGACGATCACGTTCTTAGTGCCATCCACGACATTGGCGCCCGGGCCGTCCTGCGCCGCGACGGTGCGCAGGCGGTGCGCGGGTTCAGAGTCTCGGTGGGAGGTGGCACCGCGACCCTGCCCCGGTCGGCCAGCGTCCTCGTCGACTTCTTGCCGGCGGGCGACATTCTGGCCCTCGCCGAGGCGATCGTGCGCGTGTTCCACCGCCTCGGCGATCGGCAGCACCGCCATGCCAACCGGATGAAGTTCCTCATCCGCAATATCGGGTGGGACCGGTTTCGCGGCGAGGTGGAGTCCGAGCTCGCGTCGTTGCGCTCGAGCGGCCCGCCGAGGCTGCCCTTCCCGGCGCAGGTTCCTCCCGAGGAGCCGGCGCCGCAGGGGGCGAGAGGACCCGCGCCGTCTTTGGAATCGATCGTGGCACGCGCATGCGCGACGCCCCTTCGCGGGCCCGGCGTCGTTCCAGCGGTGAGCCCCCGTCGTACGGATTCCCAATCATTCAACGCGTGGTGCGACACGAACAGCCGTCCTCAGCGCCAGCCGGGTTACTCGGTCGCGACCGTCACGCTCCCGCTCGGTGACGTGACCGCCGATCAGCTGCGCATCCTGGCCGACCTCTCACGGGCCTACGCTGACGGTGCTGTCCGAGTCACTCCCGAGCAGGATGTGGTCCTCCGTTGGGTCCCGGATGCCGAGCTGCGCCCCCTCTTCGAGCGACTCTCTGCCGCCGGCCTCGGCAGGGACGGTGCCGGTACCATTGTCGATGTGGTGTCCTGCCCCGGGGCGGAGAGCTGCCGGCTGGCCGTCACGTCCTCGCGAGGCCTGGGCCGCCAGATCGAGCGGCACCTGCGCGAACGGCCCGCCCTCGCTTTGGCCGCGCGCGACCTGCAGATCAAGGTGAGCGGGTGCCCGAATGGCTGCAGCCAGCATCACGTCGCCGGAATCGGCCTCCAGGGCAGTGCGCGCAAGCTGGACGGCCGCGCGCTCCCCCAGTACTTCCTCCTCTTGGGCGGCGGCGTCGACGAATCGGGAGCTCGCTTCGCGCGGCTGGCTGCCAAGGTCCCCGCGCGTCGCGTGCCCGAGGCGATCGAGCGCCTGGTGGACCTCTACCGCGAACGCCGCCATGACGGCGAAACCGCGACCGCCTTCTTCGGCAGGATAGGCATCAACGAGGGCAAGGCGGCCGTCGCCGACCTCGTGGACCTCGCGGCGGAATCGGCGCGGCCCGAAGACTACGTCGACCTCGGTGAATCACTGGAATTCAGGCCGGAAAGCATGGAAGGGGAGTGCGCCTCCTAAACTTCCTCAAGCCTTCCGGCTGAACCCCGGGAAAGCATCGTGAACAGGGTTGACCGCAAAGCGCTGGGCCCGGTCCTCGCCGCCGCTCTTGTCGTGGCGGCTTCGGTCGTCATCGCGCCGGAGCCAGCCCTCGCGACGGACGTCCAGAGCCTCCTCAACGTCTCCTACGACTCCACTCGCGAGTTCTACCAAGCCATCAATGCGTCGTTCACGAGATCGTGGAAGGCCAAGACTGGCCAGAACCTGGCCATCCGGCAGTCGCACGGCGGGTCGGGAAAGCAGGCCCTCTCCGTCATCAACGGCCTGGCAGCCGACGTCGTGACGCTGGCACTCGCCCCCGATATCGACGCCATCGCCAAGCAGGGTCTTCTCTCCCCCGACTGGCAGAAGCGCTTCCCGGACCACGCCTCACCGTACACCTCCACCGTCGTATTCCTGGTCCGCAAGGGAAATCCCAAAGGCCTCCACGACTGGGACGACCTGGTGCGGCCCGGAGTGGAGGTCATCACACCCAACCCGAAGACCTCGGGTGGGGCACGCTGGAACTACCTCGCCGCCTTTGCTCACGCGCTCGAGGTCGGCGGCGGTGACGAGAGCAGGGCGCTCGAGTTCGTCAAGGCGCTCTACAAGAACGTGCCGGTGCTCGACTCGAGTGCGCGGGGTTCGATGACCACCTTCCTCGAGCGGGGCATCGGAGACGTGCTTCTCGCTTGGGAGAACGAAGCCCTCACTGCGGTCGAGCGTTTGGGCCGGGATTCGGTGGAGATCGTGGTCCCGAAGTCGAGCATCCTAGCCGAACCCCCGGTGGCGCTCGTCGATCGAAACGTCCTTGCCCACGGCACGCGCGCGGCGGCGGAGGCCTACCTCGCGTTTCTCTACACCCCGGAGGCCCAGGAGATCGCCGCTCGCCACTTTTACCGGCCGCGCGACCCGGGCATTGCGAGCCAGCACACGGGGCAGTTTCCGCGGCTCGAACTCGTGACGGTGGACGCGGTCTTCGGCGGCTGGTCGAGGGCCCAGGCGAAGCATTTCGCCGAGGGAGGAGTGTTCGACCGGATCTACAGTCCGGGGGGCTGAGGAGCTCCTCACAGCCCGCTGGCGGTCAGGCTGTCGGGGTCGGCTGCCGCGGCCGGGAAGACTCGAACCCGCCGCGGCGAGAGGTGGACGCGATCGCCTGGCACGAGCCCGAGCGCCTGTCCCTTGTGTACGTCGATCTCGGCCTCGACCCGTTCGCCGTGTCGAGGGGAGGACAGCTCGAGGCGGATGGCCGCTCCCATGGGGAGGACGCGCTCGACGCGAGCGGGGAAGCTGTCCTGGACTGCGGTACGATGGACCTCGATTTCGTGGGGCCGTACGTAGACGTGGGCGGGAGTCTTTTCGAGGGTCCCGGGTGCGGCGAACTCGAGTTCGTGGACGAAGGCGCGGCCACCCTCGACATGGCCCTGAAACACGTTGACGGCCCCCAAGAAGCGCATGACGAACGCGCTCGCCGGCTCCTCGAACACTTCGGCAGGAGAGCCGACCTGCTCGACACGGCCGGCATTCATGAGCACGATGCGATCGGCCACCTCGAAGGCCTCCTCCTGGTCGTGGGTCACGAAGACGCTCGTGACGTGCAGCTCGTCGTGCAGTCGGCGCAGCCAGTGCCGCAGGTCCTGCCTCACCCGGGCGTCGAGCGCACCGAAGGGCTCGTCGAGGAGGAGGATGCGGGGGGAGGTGGCGAGCGCACGCGCCAGCGCCACGCGCTGGCGCTGGCCCCCGGAGAGCTGGCGCGGGTACCTGTGGCGCAGACCCTCGAGCTGCACCAAGGCGAGGAGCTCGTCCACCCGGGAAGCGACCTCACGGCGGGGGCGGTGCCGGACCTCGAGGGCAAAAGCGATGTTCTCGGCCACCGTCATGTGCCTGAACAGCGCGTAGTGCTGAAACACCACGCCCACGTTGCGTTCGCGGGCGGTCCGGTTCAAGACGTCCTCACCGCGGTGGCGCACCTCCCCGGCATCCGGAGACTCGAGACCCGCGATGATGCGCAGGAGGGTGGTCTTGCCGCAGCCTGACGGGCCGAGCAGGGCCACGAGCTCGCCCTCGGGCACCCCGAGCGAGACGTCCCGGAGGACGGGCTGTCCATCGAACGATTTCCGTATCGCGCGCACCTCAATGCTCATGACGTGCCCGATGGCGAGGCTTGGCGCCTATGCGGTTCCTTCCACTCGAGCGCCTTCTTCGCCACGAGCGTCGCGAGCGCGAGCAGGAAGAGCAGCGAGGCGACCGCGAAGGCCGCCTGAAAGGCATAGTCGTTGTAGAGGTTCTCGACCTGGAGGGGGAGCGTGCTCGTCTCGCCGCGAATGTGGCCGGAGACGACCGAGACGGCCCCGAACTCGCCCATCGCCCGCGCGTTGCAGAGGACGATCCCGTAGAGCAGGCTCCACTTCACGTTGGGCAGGGTGACGCGCCAGAAGAGCTGCCAGGGGCGGGCGCCGAGCATGACCGCCGCCTCCTCCTCCTCGATGCCTTGAGCCTGCATGAACGGGATGAGTTCCCGCGCTACGAACGGGAAGGTCACGAACAGCGTGGCCAGGACAATTCCCGGTACCGCGAAGACGATCCTCAGACCGTGAGCGGCGAGCCAAGGGCCGAACCAGCCGCGCGAGCCGAAGAGCAGCACGGTGGTCATGCCGGAGATGACCGGAGATACCCCGAAGGGGAGGTCGATGAGGGCGACGAGCACCTCCTTACCGGCAAAGCGAAAGCGGGATATGGACCATGCCGCGGCGAGGCCGAAGAGCGTGTTCAAGGGGACGGCGATCGCGGCCACGATGAGGGTCAGGCGGACCGCGGCGAGCGCATCCGGATCCGAGACGGCCCTCCACCAGAGCGTCACCCCGCCGCGCAGGGCCTCCACGATGACCACCGCTGCCGGGAGGAGCACGAACGCCGCCAGGAACAGGAGAGCGGCGGCGAGGATCGCCCAGCGGACGGTGGCCTCGTCCGCTCGCGCCCGCCTCGCCGGCGCCTCGACCCGGCTCACGTCGTGCGTGGGTATCGTCCCGGTCGCCCGGAATGCCTCGTCGGGCTGCGACATCATGCGAGCCCCGTGCGAATGCGAGCCCAGGCCTGCAGCCGTTGGATTGCGAGCAGCAGGGTAAACGAGGTGAGGAGCAGCACCACGGCGATGGCCGCTGCCCCCGCGTAGTCGAATTGCTCGAGGCGGGACATGATGAGGAAAGGTGCGATCTCCGTCCTCATGGGCAGGTTGCCGGAAATGAACACGACTGAACCGTATTCACCCAATGCGCGAGCGAAGGAAAGCCCGAAACCGGTGAGGGTGGCCGGGACGATGGCGGGAAAGAGCACGCGGCGGAAGGTTTGCCAGCGCGTGGCCCCGAGGACGAGGGCGGCCTCCTCGAATTCCGGCTCGATCTCCTCGAGCACCGGCTGGACGGTGCGAATGACGAACGGTAAGCCGATGAAGGTGAGCGCGATAACGACTCCCAGGGCGCTGAACGCACTGCGGATGCCCAGGGCCTGCAGGTATCGCCCGATCCAGCCGTGGCGCGAGTAGACCGCCGTGAGGGCAATCCCGCTCACGGCGGTGGGGAGCGCGAAGGGCAAGTCCACGGCCGCGTCGAAAAGCGATCGCCCGGGGAATCGGTAGCGCGCCAGGGCCCAGGCCACGAGCACCCCGAAGGTGACGTTCAGGGAGGCGGCCACCAGGGAGGCGCCGAAGCTGAGCCGATAGGAGGCGAGGGCGCGCGGCGAGGCGATCGCTTTCCAGAAGGCCTCCACACCGAGTCCGCTCGTGCACACGGCCAGCGTGGAAAGGGGCAACAGGACGACGAGGCCCAGATAAAAGACGGTGAGCCCGGTCGAAAGCCCGAAGCCGGGCAAACTCCCGGAGGTGCTCTTCGAGCTCATGAGCGCGAGGGCTCCTCGCCCGATGGGGGTGGTGTGAACCGCGCATGCAGGCCACACTCGGTCTTGGTACGCCCTCGCCAGCGGCCCGCACGCGGGTCTTCGCCAGGGTGGACCGGGCTCGTGCAGGGAGCACAACCGATGCTGGAGTAGCCCCGAGCGTGGAGCGGATTCGTCGGCACACCGAACCGCTGCAGATGTGCCCAGACGTCCTCGTTCTTCCAGGCGGCGAGGGGATTCACCTTGGCGAGTCCGAAGCGCGCGTCCCATTCCAAGACGCGGGCCTTGGCGCGATCGGGAGTCTGGTCGCGCCGGATGCCGGTCACCCAGGCCTCGAGCCCGGCCAGGGTGGCGCGGAGGGGCAACACCTTGCGCGCGTGGCAGCAGGCATCGGGGTCGGTCTCCCAGGGCGGGGGATGCCTGGGATCCGGGGCGGGCAGTTCCGCCCTGGCGACGCGGACCACGATCCCGTAGCGCACCTCGAGGCGCTTCCAGAGGTCGTAAGTCTCCGGGAAGAGATACCCCGTATCGAGGGTGAAGACCTCCACCGGAAGGCGCGAGCGCCCCACCACGTCGACGAGCACGCAGTCCTCGGCCCCGAAGCTGCAGGCGAGCGCGATGCGGCCGGGGAAGCGGTGGGCCGCCACCCTCAGGATCTCCTCGGGGTCCTTGCCCTCGAGCGCCTCGGAAAGCGCCGAGAGCTCGGTGTGTGCGGCGGCGGTCACAGGATCATCCCTGCGCCGACGGTATCGTTGGTGCTCTCGTCGACCATGATGAAGGCCCCGGTGGCGCGGCTCTCACGGTAAGGATCCGCAGGGATGGGGTGCGCCAGGCGTAGGGTGACGCGACCGATGTCGTTCATGGCGAGGACCTCCGCAGGGAGCCTCACGAGTTCGTTGACATCGAGGCGCCAGGCGATGGAGGTGAGCTGCGCCCTCGTCTCGCGGGCCGTGTGCCGGACGAGGTAGCGGCGGGCGGTGGAAAGCGGCCGCTCCGAGAACCAGCACAGCATGGCCTCCACGCTGCGCGCGAGAAGAGGGCCCTGGCCGGCGCGCGCGATGAGGTCGCCCCGAGAGACGTCTACCGCGTCCTCGAGCGACAGCATCACCGACTGGTCGGCGATGGCCCGTCTGAGGTGCACCTCCCCCACCCGGATCTCCTTCACGCGGCTCTCGAGCCCGGAGGGCAGGATCTGGACCCTGTCGCCGACCTCGATCTCACCCGATTCGACGCGCCCGGCGATGCCCCGGAAATCGTGGTGCTCGAGGGTGTGAGGTCGGCAGATCCATTGCACCGGGAATCGAAAGGCCTCACGGCGCTCGGTGTGGGCGGACGGAGCGGTCTCCAGGATCTGGAGAATCGTGGGTCCTTCAAACCAGCCGAGGTTCGGACCGCGCTCCACCACCATGTCTCCCGAGAGAGCGCAGATGGGAACGAAGGAGACCTCGGGGATCTCCGCCCGTGCGGCGAGCGCGAGGTAGTCGTCGCGAATGCGTTCAAACCGGTCCTGCGACCAGCCGACGAGGTCCATCTTGTTCACTGCGATGACGAGGCGTGGAATGCCGAGCAGGTGGACGAGGTAGGAGTGCCGCCGAGTCTGGGTGAGCACGCCCTTGCGGGCGTCCAGGAGGATGATGGCGAGATGGGCCGTGGAAGCGGCCGTCACCATGTTGCGCGTGTACTGCTCGTGGCCGGGAGCATCGGCGATGATGTACTTGCGCCGGCCGGTCGCGAAGTACCGGTAGGCCACGTCGATGGTGATGCCCTGCTCGCGCTCGGCCTCGAGTCCATCGGTGAAGAGCGACAGATCGAGTGCCTCGAGTCCCCGTCGCCTCGAGGTGCGCTCGATGGCGTGCAGTGCGTCGGCCAGGATCGACTTGCTGTCGAGGAGCAGCCGGCCGATGAGCGTGCTCTTCCCGTCGTCCACGCTGCCGCAGGTGAGGAAGCGGAGCAGGCCGTCCTCCGGGGTCTGCGTCAACCGTTGAGCGGCCAGCATCAGAAGTAGCCTTCCCTCTTGCGCTGTTCCATGGAGACCTCCGAGGTCTGGTCGTCGAGGCGAGTGGCTCCGCGCTCGGTGATGGTGGTGGCCGCCGTCTCCCCGACGATGGCTTCGACCGTGCTTGCGGTCGATTCGACGGGGGCGGTGCACGTGATGTCGCCCACGGTGCGGAAGCGCACCAACAGTTCCTCGATGAGTTCACCAGGGCGTGCGGGCGTGAGCGCGGTCACCGGGACGAGGGCGCCCCCGCGCCGCACGACGGGCCGACGGTGGGCGAAATAGAGGCTCGGCAGGGTGAGCCCTTCGCGTGCGATGTACTGCCAGACGTCGAGTTCCGTCCAGTTGGAGATGGGAAAGGCGCGCATGTGCTCGCCCTTGCGGATGCGGGCGTTGTAGAGGCTCCACAGCTCGGCGCGCTGGTTCTTGGGATCCCACTGACCGAACTCGTCTCGAAACGAGAAGACGCGCTCCTTGGCCCGCGCTTTCTCCTCGTCGCGCCGCGCGCCCCCGATGCAGGCATCGAAGCCGTGCTCGGCGATGGCGTCGAGCAAGGTGACCGATTGGTGCTTGTTGCGGGGTTCGAGCGGGTGGGCCAGCACCACCTGGCCTCGGCGGATGCTCTCCTCGACGGAGCGCACGATGAGGCGCTCGCCCAGCTGGGCGGCGTGCCGGTCGCGGAAGGCGACGACCTCGGGGTAGTTGTGCCCGGTGTCGATGTGGAGCAAAGGAAAGGGGAAGCGGGCCGGACGAAACGCCTTCTCGGCCAGGCGCAGCAGGCAGACCGAGTCCTTGCCGCCGGAGAAGAGCAGGGCCGGGTTGGCACACTGTCCCGCGACTTCGCGCATCACGTGGATGGCATCCGCCTCGAGCCAATCCAGATGCGCGAGCGCGTTATCGGGGTTCGGGGATGCCATCTCGACCTCTCGGCAGCGGGGCTCGGTTCGGTCCGCAAAGGCGCCGATCGGGAGCATCCGGTATCACGGACGGATCATCCTAAAAAACGGACTCTCCTCCTGTCAAGCGGACGCAAGGCCCATCGGGGCCCCATGCGAGGTCCCATCCTGGACGTGTTTGCCATGCGGCTCAGGGGCGCTGCTCGGTTCGCCGCCTCATGGGCCCGCCCGGGAGTCTCATCCGCTTGACAGGAGACGACTCCGCTAACTAGGATTTTGGAGTCCGGGCGCCGTCCCGCCCGGGCGAGGCCCCGTGGCGATTTGCGGCGTATTGCGGCCACGTAAAACCAACCGCTAAAAAGCCTCTCCATCCCGGGCGCGCGGCATTCCGGCCCCGGTGAGGCGGAAAGAAGAAGACGATGTCCCTGTCCCTGGCGGCGGCGCGCCTGGCGCCCGGCGCTTCCGAAGCTGCGGCGCTTCCCACTCCCGCTCCCCTCGCCTGTAGTCTCTGTGGCGCGCGGTTCGATGCGGCGCCGACCGCGATATGCGAGCGATGCCTCGGCCCGCTCGAGCCCGTCTACGACTGGGCGTGCCCGCGGCCGGCACGCCGGGACATCGAGGGCCGCCCGCACACGCTGTGGCGCTACCAGGAATGGTTACCCCTCCGGGGAGCGGCCCTCCACTCGCTCGACACGGGGTTTACCCCCCTCCTCGAGTCCCCGGGCCTGGCGCGCGCGCTGGGGGTGGGGCGGGTGCTCGTCAAGAACGACGCCATCTCCCACCCGAGCGCCTCCTTCAAGGACCGGGTCGTCGCCGTCGCGCTCAACGCGGCGGCGGCCTTCGGGCTCGACACGGTGGGGTGTGCCTCCACCGGCAACCTGGCCAACGCGCTCGCGGCCCAGGCCGCGCGCGCCGGTCTCCGGGCCTGGATCTTCGTGCCGGAGGACTTGGAGCAGGCGAAGCTCGTCGGCACGGCCGTCTACGGCGCGCGGCTGGTGCGCGTGCGTGGCAACTACGACGACGTGAATCGCCTGTGCGGCCAGGTCGCCGACCGGTTTGGTTGGGGCATCGTCAACTTGAACCTGCGCGCCTACTACGGCGAGGGCTCGAAGACCATGGCCTTCGAGATCGCCGAGCAGCTGGGATGGCGCCTGCCGGATGCCGTGGTAGCGCCCATGGCGGGCGGGTCGCTCATCAGCAAGCTCGACAAGGGCTTCCGCGAGTTCGTGGGCGCCGGCCTCATCGAGGGACCCTCGCCGCGCATGTACGGGGGCCAGGCCGCCGGATGTGCGCCCATCGTCAAGCTGGTCGAAGGGGGGGGCGATGTCGTCGAACCGGTCGTACCTCGGACCATCGCCCGATCGATCGCCATCGGCAACCCGGCTGACGGCCGCTTCGCGGCGAGGGCCATCCGCGCCTCGCAAGGAGCGGCCGCTGCGGTGACCGACGACGAGCTCTTGATGGGTATCCGGCTGCTCGCGGAGACCACCGGTGTCTTCGCCGAGACCGCGGGAGGGGTCACGGTGGCGGCCGCGAAGAAGCTCGCCGCCGAGGGAAGGCTCAAGAGGGGTGATGAAGTCGTCCTGTGCATCACCGGAAACGGTCTCAAGACCGTCGAGGCGGTGACGTCGGCGCTGCCCCCCGCGCCAGTCATCGCCGCTAAGATGGGCGAGGTGACCGCGCTCGTGACGGGTTAGAAGGAGAGAACGATATGTCTACGACGCTCAGGCTGCCTACGGTCCTCGCGCGAGCGGCCGGGGGAGTGACGAGCCACGAGGTGCACGGCCGCACGGTCGGGGAGGCGGTGGCCGATCTGGCGCTGCGCTACCCCGAACTCGGTCCCCGGCTGCGTGATGCGAGGGGCGAACCCTATCCCTACGTGATCTTCTACCTGGATGACGAGGACATTCGCTTCCAGAAGGGGTTCGCGACGCCGCTTCCCGAGGGAGCTGAGATCCTCGTGGTCCCGGCGATCGCGGGAGGGTAGCCATGGCCATCGGACGGCCGGTCGGAGAGCTGCCCAACCTGAGCCAGGAGGAGATCCTGCGCTACAGCCGACACCTCATCATCCCGGACGTGGGGGTGGAGGGCCAAAGGCGGCTGAAGGACGCGCGCATCTTGATGGTGGGGGCGGGCGGTCTCGGCTCTCCCATCGGCCTTTACCTGGCCGCTGCCGGGGTGGGCACCCTCGGCATCGTCGAGTTCGATACGGTCGACGTGACGAACCTCCAGCGCCAGGTCCTCCACGGGACGAAAGACGTCGGCCGCAAGAAGCTCGATTCGGCTCGGGAGCGCATCTTCGACGTCAATCCCCACGTGAAGGTGGTGCCCCACGAGACGAGGCTCGCTTCCGATAACGCGCTCGACATCATCCGGGACTACGACCTCGTCGTCGACGGAACGGACAACTTCGCGACCCGCTACCTCGTCAACGATGCCTGCGTGCTCCTCAAGAAGCCGAACGTGTACGGCTCCATCTTCCGCTTCGAGGGGCAGGCCACCGTGTTCTGTACCGAGGCAGGCCCTTGTTACCGCTGCCTCTACCCGGAACCACCTCCCGCCGGGCTCGTGCCCTCCTGTGCCGAGGGGGGGGTCCTCGGGGTGCTTCCGGGCCTTCTCGGCCTCGTGCAGGCCACGGAGGCGGTGAAGCTCGTCGTGGGAGCTGGCCGACCTCTCATCGGCCGGCTCCTCCTCGTGGATGCGCTCAACATGGAGTTCCGCACGCTGAAGCTGCGGCGCGATCCGGTTTGCCCGGCCTGCGGTACCCGCCAGATCACGAAGCCCATCGATTACGAGCAATTCTGCGGGATTCAGACGACCGCGGACGAGAGCCCCGGCGTTCCGGTGATGACGCCCCGGGAACTCGACGCCCGCCGTCGGCGGGGAGATGACATCGACCTCGTCGATGTGCGCGAACCCGCCGAATGGGAGATCGGCCGGATCGCCGGAGCTCGACTCGCGCCGCTGTCCTCGTTCGCTGAGGCCTTCCGTACGCTCGATAGCGCGCGCGACGTGGTCGTCTACTGCAAGAGCGGGGCCCGCAGCGCCAAGGCGGTACGCCAGCTCCAAGCGGCCGGGTTCCGGCGGGTCTGGAACCTGGCAGGCGGCATTCTCGGCTGGAGCGAGCAGGTTGACCCGACCGTACCCCGCTACTAGACGTGGCGAACCCGTCGAGGAAGAAGTCAGGCCCGCGGCGCGCCCGGGCCCCCCGCTTGAGTCGATTCTCGGCGCGGTGGGCCGGACGCCGGTGGTGCGGCTGCGGCGGGTGGTGGGGCCGGAATCCGCCGCCGTCTATGCCAAGCTCGAGTCCCTAAACCCGGGCGGTTCCCTCAAGGACCGAATCGCCGTGTCGATGATCGAGTCGGCGGAGCAGGCGGGTCTCCTCGAGGACGGGGCCCATGTGGTCGAACCGACGAGCGGGAACACCGGGATCGGCCTCGCCCTCGTCTGCGCGGTCAAGGGGTACCGACTCACGCTGGTGATGCCAGACTCGACCTCCCTCGAGCACCGCCAGATCGTGGAGGCCTACGGGGCCGAGGTCGTGCTCACGCGCGGCGAGGATGGCATGGCTCCGACCGTGGCCCGCGCGAAGGAGATCGCCGAGCGCGAGGGAGCGTTCTTGCCGCAGCAGTTCGACAATCCGGCCAACCCGGCCGCCCACCGCGACGGGACGGGGCCCGAGCTCCTGGCGAGCTTCTCCGAGCTCGGGGGCGCTCCCGACGCCTTCGTGGCGGGCGTGGGCACGGGTGGGACTCTCACGGGGGTGGCTGAAGTCCTGCGCCGCGAGGACCCGCGGATACTCGTGGTGGCCGTCGAGCCCGAGGGGTGCGCGGTGCTCTCGGGCCGACTGCCCGGGCCGAGCCGCATCCAGGGGCTCGGAGCGGGTTTCGTTCCCCGCGTGCTCGACCAGGGCGCCTACGAGCGCGTGCTGACCGTGTCCGATGAGGACGCCTGGGACATGAAGCTCCGCCTGGGACGCGAGGAAGGGCTCCTCGTGGGCACCTCCAGTGGTGCCACAGCCGTGGCCGCCCTCCGGATCGCCCGCGAGCTCGGCTGCGGAAAGCGCGTGGCGACGGTCTTCGCCGATAGCGGGGAGCGCTATTTCTCGGTCGCCGACTGGTTCGAAACGGCCTCGGGTGGATCGCGGTGAGGCCGGGATCGCTCCGGTACGGCGCGGCGCCTGTCGACTCGGCGGCCAGGCTCGTCGGGAACACGCCGCTCGTTCGCCTTCGACGCATCGGGTCCGACCTGCCCGGGATCCGGATCTACGTGAAGTGCGAATTCATGAACCCGGGCGGTTCGGTGAAGGACCGCGCCGCATCGAGGATGATCGAACTCGCGCTGGCCGACGGCCGCTTTGGGCCGGAGCGGACCCTCGTCGACTCCACCAGCGGAAACACGGGGGTCGCGTATGCCTGGATCTGCGCCGCGCTCGGTCGGCGCTGCACCCTCGTCATGCCGACCAACGTCAGCGCCGCTCGCAAGCGCATCGCACGGGCGTTCGGGGCCGACCTCGTGTTCTCGGATCCTCTCGAGGGATCCGACGGAGCGATCCGCCTGGCTCGGGAGCTCGTCGCAAAAGCCCCGGAGCGATGGTTCTACCCGGATCAGTATTCGAACCCCGACAACCCGAAGGCACACGAACTCGGCACCGCCGTCGAGATCATCGAGGCGCTCGAGGGTAGGGTGGCGGCGTTTGTGGCCGGCATCGGGACCGGTGGGACGATGATGGGAACGGCCAGGGGCCTGCGCGCGCGCATGCCCCATGTCCGCTGCCATCCGGTCGAACCCGCAGAACCCCTCCACGGTCTCGAGGGCCTGAAACACATGGCAAGCTCGATCGTTCCTTCCATCTACCGAGAGCAAGAACTAGATGAGAAAATCTCCATACCCACCGCAGAAGGGTGGGCGATGGCGGAGCGTCTCGGGCGGGAGGAAGGACTTCGGGTGGGCCATTCTGGGGGTGCGGCGGTGGCCGGGGCAGTCGAGGTGGCGCGTCGGATGGTGGCAGCCGGGGAACAGGGCAACCTGGTGACCGTGCTGCCCGATCGGGCCGACCGCTACTTCGAGACCCGTCGCTGGGATAGGAGGACCTCCTGGTGAGCCTGGCCTACGGCCCCGACATCCTGGCGCGGATCCGCGCACTGTGCGAGGAGGACCCCGAACGCGAGTCCTGTGGGTTCGTCGTCCGTCGGGCAGGTGCTCTCGAGGTGGTCGAGGTGCCCAACGTCGCTGACGCTTACCACGCGCGCGATGCAGTGCATTTCCCGCGGAGCAGCCGGGATAGCTATCTCATGGATCCTCGCGTGCAATTGCGTGTTCTGAGGGAGCTCGAGGCCACGGGTGGGGAGGTGGCCGCCGTATGGCACTCTCACGTGGAGGTGGGTGCCTACTTCTCCGCCAAGGACCGCGCCGACGCCGTGGTAGACGGCGTGCAGCAAGTTCCGGGCGCCGCATACCTCGTCCTCTCCGTGCGCGGCGGGCGAGTCACCCAGATGAAGAACTACGATCTCGTCGACGGCGAGTTCGTCGAGTCCGAACCCGTCTGACGAATCCCCGAGCGCGACCGGGAGCTTTCTTCCGGGCTCCGACGGCTCATGGGTCTCGACCGCGCGGCGCCGCCCTAGTGGGCCCGAATTCCAGCGCGCCATTCGGCAAAATTGCCGAAGCCCATCCACATTCGCAGAGCCTTGTCGTCGACGCCGCCCTCTTCGGTGCGGAGGCTGCTTGACCCCGGTCAGCTCTCGACGAGCGCGCCGAACGACGTTTCGAGTTCGCGGCTCGGCCGGGATGAGCAAGGGGTTCGTCTCACGCTGGCAGTCGTCTACTCGACAGGACGGCTTCAGCGCGGCGCGGTCCGCACTTCTCTGTTCCTCTCTCGACTCGAGCGCGGTGGCGCGGCTCAAGTGCGATGGCGCGGTGCGTTGAACGTGGCGTTTGGGGCCGCTCTGACGAGGGCATGGCTCCGTTCCTCCCTTGAGGAGCGGGTTCATGTCCGTCGCTCCAGACAGCTCTCGAGAATCACAGGCGCTCGCTCTGAAGCCTGGCAGAGTTCCCCCAAAGGACAGTCGCAAGCCGTGGGAAACCGCAACGGCTGCTGCGTGAGCTAGGCGTGCACGCGAACAGCAGGAGAGCCCCGAGGGGGGGGGCCGATTGATCAGCTCGCGAGCCCTGATTGGCCAATCAATGAAATTGCGTTGAGCCGCACAATACAAACCCGTTGAGGCACGCGACAAAATACCACCGGTGAGAGCTCGGGTCGGGTCATTGCTCCCGCTTCCGTTCTGGCGGTATCTGCTAGCCAACGCTCGGGGTGTCCATGCCGGAGCTCTTTCACTTCGTCCACTATGGCGAGGAAGGGTTGTCGGTGAGTCCATTGTGTGCCGACTGGCAACACAACTTCGCCTGGACCACCGTACCCGCCGTCGTCACGTGCACCGCCTGCCTGGCCCTGCTCAAGCTCGAAGCCCACGTTCAAGAGAGAGGCAGTGCGGGGCGTGCGCCGAGTGATGCTTCACAGCAGGTGACTGATGGCCGCGATGTGTCGACGGAGGCCGACTCCCATGAAATGAGGTCCGCGCGTTGGCACGGCCACAGGCCCACCGTATCGGCCGAAGGCGCGCCGGCTCCGCTCTTGCTCGATCGAGAATCGTCATCCGTCCCGGCGCCCTCGAGGCCATGACTCCTGCATGGTGGGAACTCGAAGGGGGCGTCGCCTGTGGTGGCGAAGGGGGAGGCCGCGCTGCGCTGGGACCGGTTCGCATTCGGCGCTGGCCGATAAGGTGCTTTGCCGACCAGGAGACACGAGTCTCGAGATGGCTCGGTCAGATCCGCATTCTGGTCAAGCGGTCGATCGACTCCGAGGGAGCGCGGCGCTCTCCCTCGACGGTCCTCTAGCCTTTAATCCCGGGCTGGATACCTTTGAGGGAAACCGCCGCAACGTCTCGGACCAGGTTGGGGACTCGTTGGGTGGGGCTCTTGGATTGCTGGAGAGCCTCCACATGGGGCGGCAAGGATGGATCGATGCGTTCGATGATCGTTGGAACCGGATCGTACTCGCCGGAAAAAATTCTTACCAATGCCGACCTGGAGAAGATGGTCGCTACGTCGGATGCGTGGATCATCGAGCGAACGGGTATCCGGGAGCGCCGGATCGCCTCCCCCGAGGAGGCGACGAGTGATTTGGCCGTGGCGGCGTCGCGCAGAGCACTCGAGATGGCAGAGCTGGAGCCGGAGGAGATCGAACTCATAGTGATGGGTACCATCACGCCCGACATGCCGTGGCCGTCGACCGCGGTGCTCTTGCAGAATCGCCTCGGCAACAAGAGAGCCTTCGCGTTCGACGTTTCGGCCGCCTGTGCCGGATCCCTCTACGCGCTCTCCATCGCCGATCGCTACGTGGCGACCGGGGTGGTCAGAAACGCTCTCGTGGTCGGCGCGGAGACGCTCACCCGAATTGTCGACTGGAAAGATCGCAATACCTGCATCCTGTTCGGGGACGGGGCGGGGGCCCTCGTGCTGAGGCCAACCGAGGACGGCCGCGGCATAAGGTCCATGCACCTCCACACCGACGGATCGCAGTGGGGCATCCTCAACCAGCCCGCGGGCGGCTCGCGCATGCCTCTCACGGCCGAGATCTTGGCCGCGGGAGGGCAGTACCTCAAGATGAACGGGCGGGAGGTCTACAAGGTGGCGGTGAGGGCGCTCGAGGAATGCAGCCGGGAAGCCCTGGAGGCCAACCACCTGGCGCCCGGCGATGTGGACCGCGTCATCGCACACCAGGCCAACAAACGCATCCTCGATGCGACGCTGTCCCGCCTCGGGATCCCCGCCTCGAAATGCTGGATGAACCTCGATAAGTACGGCAACACCTCGGCGGCGAGTGTGCCCACCACGCTCGACGAGGCCAACCGCGCCGGCTGGCTCAAGCCGGGCGACCACATCCTCCTCATGGCCATCGGGGCGGGCATGGCCTGGGGCGCCGGTGTCATCCGCTGGTAGGAGCGCCCATGGGCACGCTCCCCCCGGATGCGATCGAGCGCCCGCCCGACCTTTTCGGCAGAGGTGAAGTCATCGGCGCTCGCCACGGCGGGCGAAAGGGATTTTCGGGCGGTCCGGGTCGGGTTGCAGTCGGCACAGGTCGAAGTGTTCATCTCGTGAGCGAGGTCGTGAACATGGCAATCATGGAAACGGAAGCCAAGGTGAAGGGTATCATCGCCGAGCAGTTGGGCGTCTCCGAGGGCGAGATCAAGCCGGGCTCCAGCTTCATCGAGGACTTGGGCGCCGACTCCTTGGATATCGTCGAACTCGTCATGGCCATGGAAGAGGAGTTCGAAATGGAGATCCCGGACGACGAGGCCGAGCGCATCAAGACCGTTCAGGATGCCGTGTCCTACATCAGCAGCTCGCACAAGAAGTAGCGCGTGCGGGAGCCCGAGAGGAAGCTGCTGCACCGAACCGCGGGCGAGGGCCCCGCACGCAGGCTCGGTTGCCGTGCGCTCTGGGTCGAGTCTTGCGGAGGAGCAACGTCAAGGCACGCGCGGTGGTAACGGGCCCTCGCACCGTTTTCGCCGGTCGGATCGGAGGTCTGGGCGTCGTGGCGGGCCGTCGTGAGCGGGAAGAGCGGAGTCGGACCATCGTCCATTGAACGCCTCGACATTCCCGATCCGGATCGCTGCCGAGGTGAAGGACTTCGCGGCCGAGCAGGGATGGACAAGCGCGAGGTGCGCCGGAATGATCGGTGCATCCAGCAGCGCATGGCAGCGAGTCCATGGCCATGGCTCCGCCCGGGCTGTCTTCGGCGCTTGGGCCAAAGGCACCTCACCATCTCCCGACCCAGCTCGATGACCGGTCACCTCCTGGGAGCGGCCGGGGAGTGGAAGCCGTGCTGAGCGTTACACCGGCCTCTTGCCCCACCATCCACGTCCAAGCACCAGGACCCAGGTGCGATCCAGCCGTCGTGCCCAACGTCATGGGCGAGAATCGGGTGAACACACTGTCCTCTAAAGCGGCTTCGGCTTTGGCCGGACAGACGCTGTCATCGCCTTGACGCGGCGCGTGTGGGAGCCGTCCGCAAGGAACGCCAGGCACGCGGGCCAGCTGCTGCGTGCGGGGGCCGCCGCCCGCGCCGGTCCGCTCCGCTGCTGCGGCGGGGCCGATGCAACGCCGGCGGAGGCTCGTCCGTGAACCACGTGAAACGGCCCAAGTTGAGCGGACACCCGCGAAAGGCGCTGGCACCTGGAGCATCTCGATCCTCGGATCCCGGGCCGAGGTCTGAGCGCTTGTGTTGCCGCTGGAGTTCTTTACCGGCGCCCGTCTCGCCTGGTCGTGAGCCACGCATCGCCTCGGGCTCTCGATCTGGGCGGGGCGATCCTCGATGGCCTCGAGCGCGAGCGCTGATGAGGCTGCCCCATGAGGCGGGGCCTCATTCCTCCCTCGCCTGCCCCCAGCGCCAGCTCATCCCCCAGGCATAGAGCGCTACGAGGAGCAGGACGTCGAGGAAAAGCCCGAAGAGGAGGTAGAGCACCGGAAGCAGGAGCAACGAGCAATGTTGCAGCACGTACAGGTGAAGGAGGTACTGCACGGGCATGGCCAGGGTGAAGTAAGCGAGGATGACGAGCGTCAACACGACCTTGCGCCGGAGAGGGAAGTCGAAAAGGTAATGGGTGAGCCCAAGAAACCACGGGATGAGAAAGAGCAGCCAGACCGAGACGAGCAGGCCCGTGTTGACGTGATCCTCCGCCGTCCAGGCAAAGCTAGCCGGTGCGAGGGCGAAGACCGCGAGTGCCGTACCCTGCACGATGACCGCCGCCCGGACGGAGTAGATGAGCGGCAGCCAGCGGCCAGGCCGGACGAGGTAGGTGGAGAGGAAGAGGAGGAGGCAGGCCCCCAGGATCGCCCACCAGGCATCGCTGGAAAACAGGACCTGGACCCGAGAGACCTGGGGCAGGGAGACGGCGGCCACGCCCAAGTGAAGGATGCGCACCCCGATGCGCAGTCCGAGTTCGAGGCGGGCGCTCCAGAACTCGAAGAGCGCTCGCCACAGCCTCAGCGTGGGCCCGAGCAGGGCGGCCTGCACGAGCGTGAAGAAGAGGGGGAGCAGGAGGCCGCCGGCCGCCGTGCTCCTGCTGCGGCGAATCTGCAGCATGGCGCGGTGCTGCTTGATGACGCCTCCCGCGTACCCGCGGGAGGACAGACGGCGCAGGCGGCCCCGCCAGGGAGGGAGTTCGGCCACCTCAGAACTCCCAGAAGCCGCCCAGCTCGGCGCCGGAGCGGTCATAGTAAGGGTTGTGGTAGAACTCGGCGCGAACCTGTAGTCCCCAAGCGTTGACGAGCCATTGTCTCCAGGTGAAGGTGGCCACCTGGCTTTGAAAGCCGACCAGGGCCTGGTTGCCGCCGACGAGCTGATAGGCCTCGCGCCCGGCCTGGACCCGGAGGGAGAGGTAGTGCTCCTTCTGCTTGCCGAAGGTGGCCGCCACGAAGCCTGACGGTGCCACCACGGCACCGGGGTCGCTGAAGTTGACCCGGCCCCCTGCCTCGAGCACCCATGGCTCTGTGAAATAGTAGGCAGCCGCGAGTTCCAGCGCCCGGTCGCGGTGGCCGTCCTTGTAGTCGACCTGGGTCCCGCTCAGCGAGGTGACGAGGTTGGTCGCGCTCAGCCACTTCTTGTGGAGCCCCAGGTCGATCCGCAAGTTGGGTAGGAAGAAACCGCCCGCGCTGGTGCTGAGGCCGCCCGTGGCTGACCAGCGCGAGTCGATCGTGAAGGCCTCGGTCGCCGCGAACAGCACGCCGCGGTCACCGAACTCGCGGAGCCAGTCCACTTCGGCGCCGATGGTGTTCCGTGCGTCGAGGCGCAGGCTGCCCCGAGCGAAGGTGCCAAGCCAGTCCGGGTAGCCGTTGGTGAGCGCGTAGTACAGGCCGCCCACGTCGATTACGCCGCTGCGCTGGAAGGGGGCGGGGGCCCCCACCTCGCCGGCGGGGAGGGTGGCGACCGGGCCCTGGCTTCGCGATGCCCCCGGCGGCTCTTGCGTGTCTTCGGCGGCGCCGGAAGTGGCCAGCGCGATCGCCGCGCAGAATGAAGCGAAGGCTGCCATCCGCCGGCAGAGCCGTCCACGATCCGGCGAGGCAGCCTCAACCACGAGGCCACCCGCGAACGGCCAGCCCTACCCGGCGCACGGCGAAAGAAAGCTCGCGGCCCTCCGAGGCCGTCACGTACCAGGCGATGGGTGTCTCCTTGACGGTGGCCGAGCCGCGCTCGATGCGTGGACGGTCGAACCGGACCCTGGGCAGCACCCAGGTCAGTTCGGCGAGCGACGAGGGATGGCTCGCCTCCACCCAAAGCTCTCCCGCCTTGTCGCGCGCCTGCCAGGTGGCCTCCTCGCGGCGATCCAGGAACTGGGCGATGCGGGTCATGGTGTAGAAGGAGAAGCGTCCGGCGGCGGAGAGCTCCTTGGTGTGCGCGAACCAGGTGCGAATGGCTTCAGTGTACGCGACCCATCCCGGCGGATGGGAGTAGAAGGTGCGGACCGTCCCGGTTTCGGACGCGAAGTCGCTCAGCTGCACGAGCCACGCCGCCACCTCGTCCTGCCCGAGCCCGCTCGCCTCGGCCTCTTCGAAGGCCGCCATCTCTCCCAGCACCGAAATCGGGAAGGACCAGATGCGTGGTGTCTCCAGGCGCCCATCACGATAGGTGCGGGTAGGAGCCATTCCCGAGTTGCCGGTGAAGTAGTATGCGAGAAATCCGTGCTTCTCGAGCCAGCGCGTGACCCAGCGGGGCTGGTTTCCGGCCGGAGCCGAGTACTCGAGGCAGGGCTGTCCCGAGGCCGCCTCGATGGCGGCCGCGTTGAGCTCCAAGAACTGCTGCATCTCGGCCTGGTTGTCTTCGGTCACATGCTCGGCGAAGTAATTGTGGATCCACCCGCCGTGGGAGCCGATGGCGTCACCGCGACGAACGAGGAGCCCGATCCATTCCAGCAGCTCGGCGTTGTGGCCGAGGTCAAGGCCGGCTCGGTCGCCGAAGCGGTAGGTGTCGGGGCCCGCCGTGATGTGGATGGAGAAGGGGCCCTGCTCCAGGAGTCCCTGTGCCGCCAGTTGCTTGAGCGGCTCCATGGCGCCATTGGCGTCGAGGTGCACGTTGAAGATGAGGCCACCGACGCCCCCGGGCGTGGGCGAGAGCGTCGGGAGGGCGAGGAGCCTCATGGCGAAATAGCGGAGGAAGCAGTGCAACAGCAGACCGTCCGTCTGGCCGGCCAGATATCCCAGGGGCGTGTTGACAAAGAGGACCCCACCGCGGCCCAGGGCGCGCCAGCCCGCCCCGAGGCCACCCGCTGAGGTGAGCAAGGTGCGCCCGGTGAATGCGCCGCGGGTGACGAAGGAAGGATAGGTCAGCTGGCCGTAGTGATATCCGGAGATGGCCCGCAGGCCCCCGGGCAGCTCCGGCATCGACTTGCCCGGGGGGACCTCGATCTCGCGCAGCGCCTCGGGCGTGCCGACTAGATGGCCGCTGCGCAGCGTCCCGTCGCGGAGGTCCGCGTACCGCGCGTACTCCACTCCGACCAGCGTGGAAAGGGGTGCCACCGGATACCAAGCTCCCCTCTCCGTGTGGGTGGCGGCATCGAAGACCGGGAAGAGCCATCCGCCGCTGCGCACGAAGTTCTCCAGTCGCTCCAAGAGAACCGAGCTCGCCGCCGGATGGACCGAGTCGGGGAGGATGACACCGGCGTAATCGCGACCCGGGCCAAAGCGAGGCCGCAGGAAGGTGGAATCCGTGACGACGTCGAGGGCGATACCTTCTTCCCCTGCCGCATGGCGCCAGATGGCGATGAGCGCTTCGGAGAAATCCGCACGATCGGGTACGAGCAGAGCTACCCGCTCCGCACGCGCGTCAGGCTGGCCGGCGGGCACCCGCACCATCACGGCCAAAACCAAGAGCGCCAGGGCCGCCAGGAATCCCAGGCTGCCGAGGCGCCGCCCCGAGAAGACACGCGCATCGCCGGAGCGACCCCGCGCGAGGTTGTTCAGTCGGTCGAACACGAACCCCCCATCGCCGACAGCCCGGCTAGCCACTGCCATACCACTTCCTCGAGGACGTTCCAGTGCGGCCCCATCCGAAGGGAACCGGCCCGATCACACCAGCGCTGGGCGGCTTCCCGGTCGCCCTGGCTGATGGCGACGAGAGCCACGAGTCCCCAGGGGAACGGATCATCCGCGAGGCCCAACCACTCGTCGCGGTACGCTTTCATCCAGGAACCGTAGCTCAGGTGACCAGGCCAACCGCTCATGCTCATTCCGTACAGCCAGGGATACACGTGTGCGACCCGGTCAGGATAGAAATGCCCTGGGCCCTCCGACTCGAAAGGCAGTCGGTAACGGAGGAGACCGTCCGGCCCGACTGGAAAGGCGCGGGCCATGGCGAAGCGCAGGCTCTCGGCCTGCCGAGCGAGCCGCCGCGCCTCTCTTCCTTCGCCGCGCTGCCATGCTGCATGCGCCATGAGCCGCAGTGCGGCCTGAACCTCCACGTTGTCCATGAGCAGGGCGGACGGGTCGGAGCCAGCCACACGATAGACGCCGGAGGCCGGGTCCTTGAGCGCTTCCAGCGCCGACCTCGAACGGGCCAGGCTCCCGCGCCACTCGATCGGCCATGGCCGGCGGGTTCCCGCCTCTGACTGCAGCAGAGCCATCCAGAGCGCCAACAATGCGTCGTCCGCGTCAGCAGGACCCGCGCATGTCCAGGGCCCTCCTGGCTGCCCGCGGTAACGGGCGAAGAGGCCGTCTTCGGCCTGGCGTGCGAGGAGCCAGGCGATCCAGTGAAGAGCGGCCGGCCTCTCGTCGAGCCCAGCGCGATGCGCGAGGAGCAGAGCCAGGGTGGCGAAGTAGGGATCGACCGCGTCACCTCCTCGCTGCACGGTGATGGCGCCGTCAGGTCCCTGGTAGCCGTCGAGGCGGAGCATCGCGTGCGCCGGCCCCGCCCCGGCGGGGCCGCCCAGGGCCAGGGTGCAGGCGAGGAGCGTTCGAGACAAGCCGGTCATCACCGCTCTACCCGTCCTCCCTCGCGTGCCCATACCGTACCGTGAACGCGCGATCCGAGCCGAGCTGACACTCGCGGTGCGGAGATGCTGGTCGCCTGATTTGGATTGCCCACGCGGGCCCTTCTGCCGAGCTCAACCACCGACTCGCTCACCACAGGTCCCGCGACCTGACACCCCTCCTCGATGAAGAGCCCGCCCAGCGCCACCAAGGCGCCTTGGACGAGCGAGCCCGCGCCGAGACGGAGGTCGGCACTGCTCTTCAGGCTCCCCACGACGTGGCTTCCGGCCCCGAGGGAAAGCCCCCCTGTCGTCACCAGGTCGCCGCGATGACGGGTGAAATCGGGAAGAGCGAGGTCACCCGGGACGAAGTGACGCCCCCCGCTAGCCCGATATGCGGTGACCGCGGAACAGGGCTCGCTGGGTGGATGACCTCCGGGAGCTGTGGCCGGCCCATGCTCGGGCTCGGGCTCTCCGAAGACGATGAGCGGCGCGTGGAGCCTGCCAAAAAGGGATCCACGCCCGAGCACGATGGAGCGCCCGGCGGTCATCCGGCCATACGCCTCCAGGTCCGCCCCGACTCGCAGACACCCTCCAGCGTGCGCCCAGCGGAGCACCGCGCAGGCCTCCCCGAGGATGAGGTCGTGTTCGGCGAAGAGCGCTCGAAAGGCGCTCCCTGCCTGGCCGACGATCCGGCCGCCCGCATAGGCGTCCGCTTCGAACAGACACTGGCCGGGCAGGCTGAGGTCACCCCGTGCGACCACAAGCCGGCGTACGATCCAATCGCGTTGCTCGTCACGGCTGAGCTCGAAGGGGCAGGAGGCACCGAGCAAAAGAAAGGGCGTTCCATCCTGGAGCCGGCCTCCGATCGCGTCGCCCTCTCCCGCCGCGGCGAGCTGCTCGCCGAACTGGCGCTCGACGAAGGAGCGAAAGCCCACCGCAAAGTGAGCCGGATTCGTGTCGTATTCTCGGACCACCCGCAAAGGGGCCGCGTCCAGCTTGCGCCGCCACTCCAACAGTGCAGGCACGAGCGGCAGGGCCAACAGCGAAAGGCTACTGCCGAGGAAAAGGGCTGCCCAGAGGGTCACTCGGCGACCTCAGGCCGCCGGCGCCGGGCGCTGCCGATAGCGGTCGGTCTTGTGCCAGACCAACTTGCGGCGCAGGAAGTGGTCGCGAGCGGCCTGGTAGGTGGCCCGGGAGATGGAGATGAGGCTCACCATGAATCCCAGGAAGTTGAGGGGCAGCAGGCAGACCCGTCTTCGGCTCCCGTCGAGGTAGACGGCAGCTGCAATCTCGAAGAAGGCGGCGAAGTTGCCGAGAGCCCCGTACGAGACCAGAGCGAGGAGGAACACGGCGGCCGACAGGCCGAGTAGCTGGTCGGGGGGGGTGAAATAGAAGAGGGCGAGGGCGATCCCCCAGCCACAGAGCATGATGGGCGACATGAGGTAGACGCCCAGGACGAGCAGGCCGTCGATCCGTTCACGTTGAGTGACTTTTTGTGAGCGCAGCAGCCCTCCGGCGTAGCGGACCGCGGCCTCGTTGTGGCCCCTGGCCCAGCGCATGATCTGGCGGACGCGCACCGGCCAGGCCTCAGGGACCTCCTCGTAGCACTCGGAGCGGTTCTGGTACACCGTGCGCCACCCCTCGATGAGCAACCGATAGGTGAGGTCCGTATCCTCCGCCAGCGCGTCGTCGCGCCACCCGCCCACCGCCTCGAGTGCCGCGCGGCGGACTCCGCCCACCGTTCCGCCGTATTGAGGGACGAGCCGCAGGTTCATACGCGCCTGCTGATCTACCTGGTAGCCGCCGGCCCGCTCCATGTCGAGCAACCGGGTGAGGAGGTTGCGATCGCAATTGAGCGGCACCACCCGCCCCATGACCGCCCCGGTCTCGGGATCGAAGAAGGGAGCCGCGAGCTGCTTGATGAGCCCGCGGCCAGGCACATAGTCCGCATCGAAGACGATGAGGATGTCACCCGAGGCGAACTCGGTGGCATCCTTGAGCGCGGCTGCCTTGCCCGGCTTGCCTCCGCGTCGGTGAAAGGCCCGGATGCGGCCGGGGAAGCGCTCCACGAGGTCGTCGACGATCTCCGCCGTGCGGTCGGTGGAGCGGTCGTTCACCGCCATGATCTCGAGCCGATCCCGGGGATAGTCCACCTCCAAGAGGGCCTCGAGCGATCCTGCGATGACTGCCTCTTCGTTGTGAGCGGCGACGAGCACGGTGACGCGGGGCCACTCGGCGGTATCGATGTCGAGATAGGGGTGGCGCTGGCGACCGAACAATCGATTGAGGGTGAAAAGGTAATGGCGGACGGCGTAGAGGGAGATGAGGGCGCAGATGGTCCAGAAGACGAACCAGAGGACTCCGGCCGGGGAGGGCGGGAGCAGCGCCACCCCGAGCGCGGCCATCGGGATGTTCGCGGCGATGGTCATGACTCAGGCGGCCCGCTCGGAGGCGCTGGCGCGCTGCCGGAGCGAGGCCGCAATGCGCGCCGAGGCACGCCCGTCGCCATAGGGGTTGTGCCCCGAGGCCATGGCGGCGTATGCGGCGGGATCGAGGAGGAGGCGGCGCGCCTGGGTTACGATGGCCTCCGCCTCGGTGCCCACCAGCCGCGCGACACCGGCCGCGATCCCCTCCGGTCGCTCCGTCACCTCGCGCATGACGAGGAGAGGTTTCGCGAAGGTGGGCGCCTCTTCCTGGACGCCGCCCGAGTCGGTCATCACGAGGTGGCAGCGCTCGAGGAGAGCTACAAACTCGAGGTATCCGACGGGGGGCAAGAGCACCACCCGAGGTTCCTCTCCGAGAAGCCGGCGCACCGGCCCGTCCACCTGCGGGTTCAGGTGGACCGGGTAGACGATGCAGACGTCGGGCACCGAGCGCGCGAGTTCGCGCAGCGCCTGGCACACCTGCTCCAGCGCCGGACCAAAGCTCTCGCGTCGGTGGGCGGTGACGAGGACGAGTCGACGCCCACGCAGCAGGTCCTCGGAAAGTCCGGGAATGACCACGGGTGCACGGCGCACGCGCTCGCGCACCGCGAGGAGCGCGTCGACGACCGTGTTGCCTGTCACCTCGATCCGGTGGGACGAAAAGCCTTCCGCCAGGAGAAGCTCCCGCGCCTGTGCCGTGGGCGCAAAGAGGGCCTCCGCGATCTGATCCACGAGCCTACGATTGATCTCTTCCGGGAAGGGTGAATCGCGCCGTCCCGAGCGTAAGCCGGCCTCCACGTGCGCCACGGGGATCCGCTCGTAGAAGGCGCACAGCGCGGCCGCGAAGGCGGTGGTGGTGTCTCCCTGGACAACCACCCAGGCAGGCCGGTGGACGCGCAGCACTTCCTGGAGTCCTTCCAAGGCGCGCGCCGTGATGCCCGCCAGCGTCTGGCCCTCGCGCATGACCGCCAGGTCGAGATCGGGCCTCAGCCCGAACGCCTGCAGTGCCTGGTGAAGCATCTGGCGATGCTGGCCACTCGCGACGAGCAAGGGGTCGTAGTCACCCTGCTGACGCAAAGCGTTGACGAGCGGGGCGAGCTTGATGGCCTCCGGCCTCGTGCCGACCACGACCGCGACTTTGGGCTTCGCGTTCACCGTCACTGGGCTCATCGGTCGGCTTGTGCTCTCCCTCTCGTCGACGAAACGCCTCGCTCCCCGCTCCAGGGCCTGACGGCTAAACCTTCCATGAAAAACCTACGAAAGGCCGCCTCCTGTATCTATGCATCCCACGGACGGAAAGGGCGTTCAAGCACCGCAAGCTCACGACGTACGCCTTCTTGTCGGTCAGCCCCGGTAACGAACCTAAATTGGCAAGGTAAGGATTGCTAGGCGTGGGTGGGACGATGTAGGCATCGACTCCGTCCCTGAGCTCGGGCGCGCCGAAGTCCGGGCGGTCGTCTCGCTTTCGAGGGTGGTGTGGACGCCCGCCCGTGCTCGCCCGAGCCCCGGGACGGCCTGAGGGACCAATGCTAGACCTTAACTGCGAGCAGTCTCTCCTGCCTCGAAACCGTGCCCGGCGCCGGATCCTGGAATGCAGCCGCGGCCGGGATTGCGATCGGGCTGCCGCGGATCGCGATCGAGCTCTCCAATCTGGAAGGCGCCCACCAGGGCCGCCAGGGCCTCCGACTGGTTGGAAAGCTCCTGGGCCGCCGAGCTCGATTCCTCGGAGCTCGCCGCGTTCTGCTGAGTGACCTTGTTCATTTCGGCGACCGCCTTGGTCACCTGGGCGATGCCCTGGGCCTGCTCCTGGGAGCTGGCCGCCACCTCGCCCACCAAGGCCGAAACCTTTTCCGCCGAGGACAGGATCTCGGCGAGCTTGCCGCTGACCTCCTGGGTGACGGTACCCCCTTCGTCCGCCTGCTTCACCGATTCGCGAATGAGCGTCTCGGTCTTGTGGGCGGCCTCCTTGCTGCGCAGGGCGAGCGACCTCACCTCCTCGGCGACCACGGCGAATCCTCGGCCCGCCTCGCCGGCCCGGGCCGCTTCCACCGCCGCATTGAGGGCGAGCAGGTTCGTCTGGAAAGCGATCTCGTTGATGTCTTTGATGATCTGCGAGGTCCCCTCCGCGGACACCTTGACCTTCGCCATGGCGGCTCTCATGCGTTCGATGGCGCCCGCGCCCTCCTTGGCCGAGGTCCTCGCAGCCGAGGCGAGTGCGTCGGCTTGCTGCGCATTGTCGGCGGCGAGCTGCGTCACCGAGGCCATCGACTCGAGGCTGCCGTTCGTCTGCTCTAGCGAAGCGGCTTGCTCCGAGGCGCCCGTCGCCACCGACTGCGCAGAGGAGGCGATCTGATTGGAGGCGCTCGACAGCTGCTCGACTGCCACGGCCACTCGGGCCATGGTCTCCTCGAGTGCGCTCGCCGAGCCGTTGATGGCCTGCTTCATCTTCGCGAACTCGCCCTGGTACTCGCCCTCGACGCGCGCGGACAGGTCCCGCTCGGCGAGCCGGGCCAGGGTGGCCATCGCCTCGGCGATGGGCTTGCTCATCGCGTCGAGGACTGCGTTGACGGAGGCGATGAGCTCCCCGTTCCTTCCCGAGTAACGGGTGGCATCAGCCCGCTCGAGGAGCCGGCCCTGTCGCGCGGCCTCGAGCAGGTGACGGAGGTCGGCCTCGCGCATTTCCACGACGTCGATGAGCTCGTTCCAATTCTTCCTCAGTACGTCGAAATCACCCTGGTATTGCTCACGGATGGGAGGGGGCACCTCGCCTCGCGAGAACGTGGCGAGGTACTCGCCGGTGAGCTTCTGGGGTTTCACGAAGGCGTCCATCGTGCGGTTCATGCCTTCGACTACGCCGCGGAACTCGATCCCGACCGCCGCCGGATCGGCCCTCTGCGAGAGCCGCCCTTCCAGCACGGCCGCCTCGAGCCTCGCCGCCTCCCTGCAGATCCCCACCACCTCAGCCCTCACACCCCGCGCCACTCCGAATCCGGTGAGGGCGAGCAGGAGCGTCACGAAGCCGGCGGCGAGGGCGATCTTGCGTCTCTCGACCGACATGGCCGCTTCGAGGTCGTCGAGGTAGATGCCGGTGCCGATCATCCATCCCCACGGCTCGAACAGCTTGACGAAGGAACGCTTGGGCAGGGGCTCGACCGCGCCCGGCTTGGGCCAGCGGTAATCGACGAAGCCTGCTCCGCCGGGTCCGGAGCGAACCGCCTTCACCATCTCCACGAAAAGATGCTTGCCGTCGGGATCGGTGTAGTCCGACAGGTCACGTCCATCGAGCTCGGGCTTCAATGGGTGCATGACCATGCGCGGGCCGAGATCGTTGACCCAGAAGTACTCGCTTTGCTCGTATCGCAGTTCGCCGATGGCTTTCAGGGCCGCTGCCTGGGCTTCCTCGCGAGATAGCTTCTTCTGCTCCTCGAGTGCGGCAAAGTGCGAGACGACCCCGTAGGCGACCTCGACCGTTGCCTGGATCTTGGCCTGCCGCTCGGACTTCGCCCTCGTCTCGAGCGCCCGGAGCACGTAGAGCGAGATTCCAAGAAGAAAGGCCGAGGCCACGCCGGCCGTCACCCAGGTGCGGGCGGTGATCGTAAAGCCCTTCATGACAGTGCGTGACATGGGGCCACCTTTCAGGCAAGTGGAGATTGCAACCCCCGTGCCTGGCGCTCGCAAGGACCTCGACCATAATGACCTTGAAAGCAGCAGCCCTACGGCCGGGGGGCAGGCTCTCCCAGACCCAGGGTCAAGAGGACGAGACGGCGAACCGTCAACGACGCACTTACGGCAAGTCGAAATGAGCCCGGGCAAAGCGCCCGCGAAAGGGGGGGCTCCCGGGCGGGGCGAACTACTTCAAGAGACGCTTCCTCGGTCAAGGTCGATTGTCAGACGACGAGTCTGTCCGCCAGGCCGGTGTGCAAGAGCTGTCGGGCAAGCCTTGAGTCTATGGGAGTCGGAAGGCCAGCGACCAAGTGCCGGCCGCGGTCGACGAGCGACCTCAAGCGAGAGGGAGCGATGCAGTCGTACCACCGACCAGCGCACTCCGCTGGCCGCGCGGTGGGCCGAGCACCTCGAGCGGGTGTTCTGGCGATCGAGAACGCGAATCGGTCCGGAAGAGCGTCACGCAGGTATTGACTTGAGACGCGCAGCTCGAGGGGATTCTTCCGGGGCCGGGACGATGGGCTGCGCTCGCCACGGTCTGCCGAACGTTCTACCGCTTCGAGTGCCTCGGCCGGGACTTTGCCGACCGTAAAGCCCGGAGTGCCGGGCGCGCAAGGACCTCGTACGCCTGCGAAACACCGCCGCGCCGAGCGGGAATGTGCCTCGGCCGTTCAGGCTCACCCCGAGATCCAGTCCCCAGGTTCCAGTGAGTGCGGCGGCGATACCCGCTCAATAGTGCGTCCGCCTGCGCGACAGCCAATCCTCCGAGGGTACGAGGATTCCATCGGCATCGGGCTCGCAATCCTCGTGTCCCGGCAGCTCTTCCTGGGCGCCGGGCCGCGCGTAAATAGTGACGAGCGCGCCGGGCCATCGCTTTTGGATGGCTGCCTTGGCGGCGAGGACAGTAGCCCTATCAGGGAAGAAGACGGCGTGAGATCTCGGGTCGCGCGCAAACCTCTTGAGCGGACCCAAGGGCTCGGCCATCTCCTCGGCGGTCGCATCGATCCCGTCGAGACTCGTCCAGAGCTCGTAGTCCTCGACCAGGGCTTGCTCCGGTGGGAGCTCCACCCATTCTTCCGTCGGCGCTCCAAGGGGCCCTGGTGCCGACGCCGCGGCGACAACTTCGGGCTTCACACCGCTCTCCTTTTGGCGAGATTGTAATGCATCCGCGGGAGAGGAGACGACGCTGCGGCAAGGTGGCGCAGGCAAGAGGTAGCCGCGCGACGAGGAGGGCGGCCAGACCCGAGGCTGGGGAGGGGCGAAGCGCTCTCTCGACTCGAACTTGCGCAACATCGGCCGGGCTCACCTCGGGCCACGGGTGGCCTCCTCGTCGGCGAGCGCGTTTGTGTTCGATCCCCCGCACGAAGCTGCGGCGCTGCGGACTGACTGTTCCGGGCCATCGCGCGGGGAGCGTGGCAAGCTAGGAAACAGCTGGGCGCGCGCCATCGCGCAGCTCCGGCAAAGGCCAGGTTCCGGCTGCGCGCGGGAGTCCTCGCCCGGCCCTTCGGTCCGAACTCCGCACCAGGCGACGACGAGCCAGCCCGAAAAGCTGGCCTCGGGACGGCGCACTCACCTCCGAGCCGGGTTCGTGCGACCGCTCGTGTCGATGCCGGAACGATAGAGCTGCGCCGGGCCACGCTCGCGACAGGCCGCGGGCAATCGGGAAAGGGAGGAGGGTGCAGAGCCTCCCCTCACGCAAGCAGAGGGACCCGGTTCATGACCCGGTGTGGGTAGCGGGCCCGAGTTCCCTAGCCTCCTCGTCACGAGGTGGCTCATCTTCCTCTGTCGGCGCCCGGGCTGCGTGGCGGCCCTCGGTTCGTTGGCAGTCGTGCAGGTTGCCCCGGTGTGCCCTCTCGGTCCCGTCCGCGTGGAGTTCGTAGGCATTGACGTCGTCGCGGATCTGCGAGCGGACCTCCTGCAGGACCACGCGCCGGGCACGTGGGTCCTCAATTGGGAACATGAGTTCGTATCGCCGCTCGAAATTGCGAGGCATGCCGTCAAAGCTACCCGCCCACACCTCCCAATCGCCCTGCCGGCGGAAGGCGACCACGCGAGCATGTTCCAGAAAGCGCCCGACGACACTGCGCGCGCGCACAGCCGGAGAGATCTGAGTCAGCGTGGTCCGAATGACGAGGTCGACTCTTGCCCCGCCCCGCCCGCATGCGTCGAGCGCCTGCAGGATCTCCGGATCGGAGAGGTGGTTCGACTTCAGGATGACCTGGCCTCCCGGGTGACTTTCGGCACGGATGCGGTCCAGCAAGAGCGCCCGGATAGCCGGGCCAGTCCGCATGGTCTTGAGGACGGGCGCCGCCCCTTCCTCCAGGGCATCGAAGAACGCCTTCGCGTCGGCGGTCAGGCGCGGGCTGCGCGTGAACATGGATAAATCGGTGTAGAGCCGCCCATTCTTCGGATTGTAGTTGCCGGTCCCGACGTGAAGATAGGCGTTCCCTCCGCGTTGAACCCAGCACAGCTTGGCATGGACCTTCTTGTGAAGGAGGTGCAGGACCCGAACCCCCGAGCTCTTGAAGCGCAGCGCCCATTCCATGTTGGTGAGCTCGTCGAAGCGCGCTCGGCCCTCGAGGATCACGGCCACGTCTTTTCCGCTCTCCGCCGCCTGGATGAGCGAGGACGCGAGGACGTTGTCGTCGCCCACGCCGTACAGCGTCGCGCGGATGGCCTTAACCTCGGGGTCGGCTGCAGCGGCGCTGGCGAAGGCCTCGACCGCATCGTAGCTCTGGTACGGATGGAAAAGGATGACATCGCCGCGGTCGGCGCACTTGAAGGGTGCCAGCTCGAAGCGGCGTGAGTGGTGCGCTTGCAAAGGAGCGAATTTGGCCTCGGCCGGCCCGTCCTCCACGATCCTGCTTACGAAACGCAGGTCGAGGGGTGGGACCAGCTGCATGACCTCACACGCCTGGAGGCCGAGTGCGAGCCGGATGGTCTCGCGCCAGAATGCGGGGAACCCGCGCTCCACCTCCAGATGACACACCCGACCATCGAGTCGGCTCTCCAAGGCGGCTGGAAGATCCGACCAGTCATCCGATGTGCCGATGGCCGTGAGACGCACGACCCGCAGCTCGTGCATGCGTGCCACCTTCCCGGTGAGAAACAGGTCGGGGCGCATCCGTAAGAGCTCGCCCAGTCGAACGTAGGTCTTGGGACGCCCAGGTATCTCCAGGATGCGTGGGATTCCCTCCGGCATCCGGATGAGGTGCTGAAGTGCAGCTCCCCCGCTCGCGAAGTACAGTGCCTGGCTGAGCATGCTGCGCACGGCATCTCCGCGGATGACATCTGTCCTCGGGGCGACTTCCTGGGCGAGAAAGGCTCCGAAGTAACGCTTCTCTTCAAGCGTCAGCTCGGCCGTAGAGGCGATGCGGATGCCGAGTGCGGCCAGCTCGGGAAGAAAGTCGTCGTAGACGCGGGCCGCCAGCTCGGCCTGTGAAAAAGCTTCGCGAAGCACGAGGGTATAGGCCCCTGAGTCCCGCCCCTCGAGGAAGGGTCTCACGATCCGTGCGGCAAAGAACTCGTCCAGGTTGGAGGCCCAGATGGAGAGAAACCGTAGCCTCTCGAGGAGCGGGAAATCGCGTCGGCGAGTCTGGTCGAGCACGCGCCGGTTAAAGCGCAGCCAGGAGAGCTCTTGCGTCACTTCCATGCCTTCGACCCAAGGGAGAATGGCTGGTCCGGGCCGCGGCGTGATTCTAGAATGCCGCGGTGCCATCGGGAAACGATGGAGTTCCCGCCGTCACACAAGAGTCACGGTTCAGACACCCTCGCCCAGGTGACGGAACACCGCCTCATCGCATCCCGCGCTGGGTCGCCATCTTCACCTCGAGTCGGTCGCCGGATTCGCAAGGCGGGTGGGAGCCCACCCGCGGCCAGCGGATCCTGGAGCTCCGTGATGTCTCGCTATTCAGCCGAAGCAATCCTTCGGCCCGATTGGGACTCGGCTCCGGCCGGCATCGCCTGCCGTTATTATGTCGGACCCTCATGGTACTCGCCGTGGAAGCGAAGATGATCTCGAAGAGGATGCGATGGTTGACAGAGAGCCAGGGTGGTCCAGCGTCAGAAGTCCCCATGCCGCGGCTGACTCACGTACGACCTGACGCGCAAACGGCCGAAGATGGCTACGCGGGTTGGGCTCGCTAACACACGACCGGGACGGCAAGACGCCCCGTCCGAGTCGACCGGGGCCTACCGACCTCAACGGTTCGTCCCTCGGGGAAGCGAGGTGGACATCGTGTGGTCAAGGTGACTCCGGCGTGCGCGTTTCCCAACCCGGATGAGATCGGCGCGGCACCGTGAGCGGGTTGAACCGATATGTTTCGTTCCGCAGCAAGCAGCGGCTGTCATTGCCTCACACTCTGAGTTGGGCAACTTCGGTGGACCAGCTGGAGGATCGGACAATGGGAATTGGAAAGCTAGGCAAGAAGCTCATCAAGGTAGCTCGAAAGGCCGAGGAGACGGGTGGGAAGCGCGGAAGGGAGCTGGCGGAAGCGGTCCTAGAACGGGCCATCAGCATTTTGAAAGCCGAGATGAAGGCCAGGCCAGGCCGCGCCCCTGACCACGGTGGCAACCGTTCGGCGAAAACCTCCCAAGGTCCATCGAAGAGTAAGACCAAGCCACTCGAGTCGGGGGGCTCGCACACCCGCCCCAAGGCCCGAACTGTAGGGGCCGCGAGAAGCGGAGCGCCGAGATCCAGTTCCAACAAGCCCAAGCAGGTCGGCGACGACACGCCAGGGCGGGACGGGGACGAGAGGAACGGACCAGGCGCCCCGGCAACCGAGATCTCGAGCCCGGCGGAGGAAGAAGGGTTTGTCGAACCGCCCAAAGCGTAGTCGTTCATTTGGGGGCGGGGGAAGCTCCTTCCGCGGTCTTCCCGCGGTGCGGTGGCACGCCGCGCCTCCGCCCTGGGCCTTCTCGCCACTCGGCTCAGCAAGCCCGCTATCCAGAGTTGCGGCCTCTCGGCTCGTCCGTCCCAAGCCGGTTCGCCCGAAACGCCCGTGTTGCACTCCGACCTGAGCGTGGGAGTTCGCGGGGGCCAAACCCGTCGTCCCCCGAATCCGTCACCCGATACGTCTTCCAGGCAATCTCCCGAAAATTCTTCTAAGGAAGCGATGAGCCCTGTGAAATGAGACCACCGGCTCGGCGAACATTAGAATGCATTGCCCAGATACGACCGTGAGTGTGTTCGCTCGACAGTAGGTCAGCGCCTCCTCGCTCTCGGCGCCCTGCTGGATCCAGAGACAACGGACTCCTGCCGCGACCGCGTCCCGGACCGCCTGCCCGGTCGCGGAAGGTGGGGTCAAGAACAGTGCGCCGCCGACCTTCTCGGGTAGGCTGGCCAGAGCGGGGTAGCACGTCTCACCTTCGATTTCGGTAGCCTTGGGATTCACGACATAAAGCCGGTAACCCTTGGATCTGAGCTCGCGGGCCGCGCTGGCGCTGAAGGATCGGGGCGCCCGCGACATCCCCACGATGGCGAGAGTCTTCTGGGCGACGAAGGCCCGGATATCTTCGACCGTATTCACGTCTCGACCCCCATTCGCCGCGTACCTGGCGCCTCGAATTCCTGCCCGGGACTGCCTTCTCCGGGAGCGAGGTGCCCTGCTGCGGGCTTTGGCGCAACCATGACTGAATCGTAACTTCTCGCGGTGGCGGGAGGTGTGACAAGTCCGATCTCTTTCGCCGGCGGATGCTGGCCGGCTCTGGCCGCGATGAAGGGGACCAAGGCGTGGTGGGACTCCTTGCCGCAGCCCTCTACATCCCTCTATGGACGGTGAGTGTACACCGGGCCGCGGACTTCGCGTGGCGTTCGGGTGCAGCGTGCTCCTCGACTCCTGGCGGCTCGTCGTGGTCGTATTGGGGCGCTAGCGGGCTGGCCCGCCGCCCTAGGCGGCGGGTGAGAAGTCGTGATGGAGCACGAGACCAACGCTATCCGCCGTTGATCTTCAGATGGAGGTGAGCTCCCTCACCTCGGCGAGCGGCATAGCGGTCGGCGAGCCCTCCTGCAATCGATGGCCCTTCCAGACGTAGTAGAGGGCGGGGTAGACGAGCAGCTCGAGGACGAAGGAGGTGACGAGCCCGCCCACCATGGGCGCCGCGATACGCTTCATGACGTCGGCGCCGGTGCCCGTGGACCACATGATGGGCAAAAGGCCCATGAAGGCCGCGCTGACGGTCATGGCCTTGGGTCTCACGCGCTTCACCGCGCCGTGCACGATCGCCTCCACGAGGTCGCCCCGAGTGTTCATGCGGCCTTCTCGCAAGGCCTCGTCATGGGCGAGATCGAGGAACAGCAGCATGAACACGCCGGTCTCGGCGTCGAGGCCCATGAGGGCGATCATGCCGACCCAGGCAGCGATGGAGACGTTGTAGCCGAGCGCGTACATGAGCCAGATCGCGCCGATAGCAGAAAAGGGCACAGCCAAGAGGACGATCCCGGCTTTCACCGACGACTTGGTGTTCAAGTAGAGCAAGGCGAAGATGAGGACGAGCGTGATGGGGAGGATGATCCTGAGGCGTTCGCGCACGCGCAGCATGTTCTCGTACTGGCCGCTCCAGCTCATGGTGTAGCCGGTCGGGATCTTCACCGCGGAGGCGACCGCCGCCTTGGCACGGTTCACATAGCTCCCGATGTCCACCTTGGAGGTGTCGAAGTCGACGTACACGTAGGCGGACAGCATCCCGTTCTCGCTGCGGATCATGGACGGACCCTGCACGAGCTTCACATCCGCGATCTCCTCCATCGGGATCTGTCCACCGCTCGGGAGCGGGAGCAACACCCGCCGCAGGGTTGTGAGGTCGTCGCGGTAGTCGCGAGCGTATCGCACGCTGATCCCGTAGCGCTCACGCCCCTCCAGCGTGACGCTCTGCTCATCGCCCCCCACCGCCGTCATGACCATGGTGTTGGCGTCGTCGACGCTGAGGCCGTATCGAGCGAGTTCGTCTCGCTTCAGATCGAAATCGAGAAAGTAGCCCCCGGCCGCTCGCTCGGCGTAGGCGCTACGCGTCCCGGATACCTTGGTGAGAGCCGACTCGGTCGCCAGCGCCACGCGCTCGATCTCCTCCAAGCTGGCCCCCGAGATCTTGATGCCGATGGGAGTCCGGATGCCTGTGGAGAGCATGTCGAGGCGGCCCTTGATGGGCATGGTCCAGGCGTTGGAGATGCCCGGCAGCTGGAGGGCGGCGTCCATCTCGTTCTTGAGCTCGTCCTCGCTGATGCGGTCGCGCCAGAAGGGTCGGAAGAGTCCCTTGAGCCCTTCCGGCACCCAGCTCGAGTACCAACGCGGCTTCTCGCGCCACTGGGCCTCCGGCTTCAGGACCACGGTCGTCTCCATCATCCCGAAGGGCGCCGGATCGGTCGAGGTGTTGGCGCGGCCTGCCTTCCCGAAGACGCGCTCCACCTCGGGGAAGGTGCGCAGGATCTTGTCCTGGAGCTGCAAGGCCGCCTGGGCCTCCGCCACCGACATGCCGGGCTCGACCGCGGAGGGCATGTAGAGGATCGTGCCCTCGTTGAGCGGTGGCATGAACTCCGAACCGAGCCTGAAGTAGAGCGGTACGGTGATGGCCACGAGCAAGCCGCTGGCGAGAACGGTGAGCCGAGCGTGGCGCACCAGGAAGCGGCACGGCCTCTCGTACATGCGGTGCAGGAGACGGCTTATGGGATGACGCTCTTCCGAGTAGTACTTCCCGACGAGCGCCTGGGTCGCGAGCCAGGCGAGCGGCCTCGGGCGAAAGGCAAAGGGCCGGATGCGCGCGAACATCATGCGCATGGCGGGGTCCAGGGTCACGGCGAGGAGCGCCGCGATGGCCATGGCCAGGTTCTTCGAAAAGGCCAGGGGCCGGAAGAGGCGCCCTTCCTGATCGACGAGGGTGAAGACGGGCATGAAGGCCACGGCGATGACGAGGAGCGAGAAGAAGACGCTCGGCCCCACCTCGAGGAGCGCTTCGAGGCGCACCTTGTGGAAATCTCCCTGGGCGCCGTTCGCCTGCCAACGGTGAATCTTGTTGTAGGCGTTCTCCACCTCGACGATGGCGCCGTCGACGAGCACGCCGATGGAGATGGCGATGCCGGCGAGCGACATGAGGTTGGCGTTCAGGCCCATGAGGTACATGGGAATGAAGGCCAGGGCGACCGAGACCGGGATGGTGACGATGGGCACGATGGCGGAGGGCACGTGCCACAGGAAGAGGAGGATGATGATGGAGACGATGAGGATTTCTTCGACGAGCTTGTCCTTCACGGTGGCGATGGCACGGTGGATGAGGTCGGACCGGTCGTAGGTCGTCACCACCTCGACGCCTTTCGGAAGGGACGGCTTCAGCTCCTCGAGCTTATTCTTCACCCGCTCGATGGTGTTGAGGGCGTTCTCGCCCTGCCGCATGACCACGATGCCGCCCACCACGTCGCCTTGGCCGTCGAGGTCGGCCACTCCACGCCGCATCTCCGGGCCGAGGGTCACCTGGGCCACGTCCTTCACGGTGACCGGTGTTCCGTTCTCGGTCTTGAGCACGAGGTCTTCCAAGTCTTTGAGCGACTTCACGTAGCCGCGCCCGCGCACCATGTACTCGCGACCGGAGATCTCGACCAAGCGGCCTCCGACGTCGTTGTTGCCACGGCGAACCGCCTGGATGACCGCCTCGAGCGGAAGCTTGTATCCGGCGAGGGCGGTGGGATTGACCGTGATCTGGTACTGGCGGACCTGGCCGCCGACGGTCGCCACTTCCGAGACGCCCGGGACGGATTGCAGCGCGTAGCGGAGGAACCAGTCCTGGAACGAGCGCAGCTCGTCGGAGGTGTGCTGGCCGGTGCGGTCGACGAGGCCATACTGAAAGACCCAGCCCACGCTGGTGGCGTCGGGTCCCAGCTCCGTCTTCACCCCCTGGGGCAACTGGGGGACGATCTTGGAAAGGTACTCCAGGACGCGCGTGCGGGCCCAGTAGGGATCGGTGCCGTCCTCGAAGATGACGTAGACGTAGCTGAACCCGAAGTCGGAGAAGCCCCGGATGGCCTTCACGCGCGGGGCTCCGAGGAGCGCCGTGGTGATGGGATAGGTCACCTGGTCTTCCAGGATGTCGGGGCTCCGGTCCCAGCGCGAGTAGACGATGACCTGGGTATCGGAGAGGTCCGGAAGGGCGTCGAGCGGGATGTGGCGCATGGTCCAGAAGGACAGGGCCAGAACCGCCGCCACCCCTGCTACCACCAGGTACTTGTTCTCCGCCGAGAAACGGATGATGGCCTTCAGCACGAGTTAGCTCCCGCCCATGGCCGCGAGCGAGGCGCGCAATCGGGACTCGGAGTCGATGAGGAAATTGGCGCGCGTGACGACCCGTTCACCATCGATGAGCCCAGCGATGACCTCGATGGTGTCGTTGGAGACGGCCCCGAGCTTCACCTCCCGCGGCTCGAACTTGCCCTCGCCGATGGCGACGAAGACCACCTTCCGGGTTCCAGAGTCGATGACCGCGTCGGCGGGAATCTTGAGGCCCTGCCTCGGTGGGGACTGCAGGGTGACCTCTCCGAACATCTCCGGCCGCAGCTCTCCCGCTGGGTTCGGAAACTCGAGGCGAATCTTGGCGGTCCGCGTCTTGGGGTCGAGGACCGGATCGATGAAGATGACCCGGCCCTTGAATCGCTGGTTCGGGTAGGCCTGCAAGGAGAGGGTGGCCGTCATGCCGAGGCGCAGGCGCGCCAGGTCCGACTCGTAGGCGTCGGCGAGCACCCACACTTCTGACAGGTCGGTGATCTCGTAGGGCATGTCGCCCTCCTGCAGGCGGTGTCCCATGACCACGTCCTTCTTGGTGATGACGCCGTTCATGGGCGCATAGAGCGTCAGGGTCTTCTCCGGGCGCCCGCTCCTCTCGAGCCGCGCCACCTCGGCCTCGGAGATGTCCCACAACTTGAGCCGCTCGCGAGCCGAGGCGACGAGGTCCGCGCCCGCCTCGCTCCCGCCCGCGTCGCCGAGCGCCACCTGGGTCCGCACCGCCAGGAGATACTCCTGCTCCGCCGAGAGCAGGTCGGGGCTGTAGATGGAGAACAGGGGCTCGCCTGCCTTGACGAGCTTGCCGACGTAGTCGACGTAGATTCGATCGGCGTATCCGGAGACCTTGACGTTGACGTGGTGCACGCGCGTCTCGTCGACCGCCACCCGTCCCACCGTCCTCCAGCTACCGCCCACCTCGCCGCGCACGACCGGCACGGTGCGCAACCCGATGAGCTGCTGCCGCTGGGGATCGATGTTGACGCTGGCCATTCCCTCCACCCGGCCGCCGCCCCCTTTCATCTCCTCGTCGTAAACGGGCAGGTAATCCATGCCCATCTCGTCCTTGCGCGGGACGGGCGAGGTCACCTTCGGATCCATGGGGGAGCGATAGAAAGCGACCTTCCTCCCGCGCTTGGCCAGGTCGGCGGTGGCCTCGAGGGGCTCGCTCTCCTGCCCGCCCCCGCTCGCTGCACCGGGGACCTGCAGTACGAGCTTCATGCCGCAGATCGGACATTCGCCCGGGTGGTCCGACACGATGGTCGGGTGCATGGGGCAGACGTAGCGCGGCTTCGCCGACGTCGGCCCGCTGGGTTCCTGCTCCGCGGCGTGGCGGTGCAGCTCGGTCAGCGCGAGGGACCCGCCGATTCCCGCCGCCAAACCCGCCACGAGGACGCCCACCAGGGCACTCGCACCGAAGCGTCGAGGAGGGGGGGTCGGGACAAGCTCTTCGGTCATGGTGGTCTCTCCTTCACATCCCTGCCCCGCCGCCCGAGGAGCCCGCCGTCGCAGCGGGCTCCTGGCCAGCACCGGTGGATTGCGCACTGCCCTGTCCGGCCGCGGCCATCGTCCCCCCGCTCGTGCCCGGTACCGTGCCGCTGATTCCGCCCCCGGCGCTCATGCCGGCGGGAGGCTCCATGCTCACCTCCTGCATGGCGATGACGACGCGCTCGCCCTCGGCCACCGCCTCGAGATGGCCCCCCTCGTCTCCCACGAGGCCACGCATCACCTCGAGCACCGCAGCAAAGGGCACCTTGCCCACCCGGTACTGGGCGAGGGTGGACTTCACGGCGGCCTCCGACTGCACGAGCAGGATGCCGCTGTAGAGGCTGACCGTCTCCTGGGCCGCGCCGAGTGCGAGGTACCGCTCGCGGGCTCGCAGGGCGACCACCTGCCGGGTGGCCTCCTCGCCGTGCTCCTCGGCCTCGCGGCGGCTTTCGCCCTCGGCCACGGCATCGTCCCTCCTCGAGAAGACGGGGAGGGTGATGCCGACGCTAGCGGTCCACATCGGATCGAGATGTCCGCGCGGCATCACTCCGGCGCTCACCGTGAAGTCGGGCCAGCGTTCTTGTCGAGCCGAGAGGAGCCGTCGCTGGGCGGCGAGGACGCTCTCATGCGCGATGGCGAGATCGGGGCTGCGATCCTCGGCGTCCGCGACCACCTCCTCGGGGGGGGGGAGCGCAGGCAACTTCGCGTCGGCCAGGCGCCGCTCCGTCGGGATCGGTTCCTCGGGCGGATGCCCGCGGAGCCGGTTGAGGGTCTCGACCGCGCTTCGCTCGGAGAGCACGAGGGCGATGCGCCTCTGCTTGAGGCGCGTCCGTTCGAGCTGGGTGCGCAGGAGGTCCGACTGCGGCACCGTGCCGACCTCGTACCGCGATCGCACCGTCGCCTCCGCCTCCTTCCACAGTCCTTCCAGACGGGACAGGAATTCGAGCTGCCCGCGCACGAGGAGGAGGTCCACGTAGGCCCGCTCCACCTCGGCCGTGGTGCTGAGGCGGATCTTCGCCAGACGTGCCTCGACCACGCTCGCCTGCGCGCGCGCTGCCTCCTCGCGACGAGCCTGCTTGCCCGGCCATGGGAAAGGCTGAGTCACCATCACCTGCCAGAAGCTCGTCTCCATGGTGCCGATCTCGATGCTCCTGAATCCGTCGTTCTGGATCCCGAAGGTCAACGTGGGGTCCGGCAAGGCGCCGGCCTGGGGGACGCGCTCCTGCTCGGCGGTGAGCTGCGCCTGGGCCTGCGCATACTCGGGGCTCTGCGCGAGCGCGTCGCGCACGATATTCGCGAGCTCTTGGTCGGCTCTGAGCTCGCTCTCCTCGGCGCCGCCGGCCTTCGGCAGCGCCGCCAGAGCCGCGGTGAGGAGCAGCGCTGCTGTCTTCCGCATCAAAGGGAGCTCCGGGAGTGGAGGTGAGCAGGGGCGTGCCCCTGGCTGCCCGCGGGCTGCGCCCCTCGTGGGGCGCGGGCTCGCTACTCGACCTTGAGGCTCGCGAACTTCATGCCCATTCCGCAGACCAAGCTGTAGGTGCCGGTCTTGGACGGCGTGATCTCGACCGTCACCGCCCTGTTCAGGGGAAGCGGCTTGTCCACGCTGAAGTCCTTCATCACCACCTGGTTCACGCAGGTGGAGTCGGTCTTGCGCGTGATGACGAGCTTGAGCGGCTGCCCGGCCTTGACCGTCACCGTGGATGGGACGGTTCCTTCCGAGGTGATCGCCATCTCGACGGTCTGCGCGGAAATCTTGCTGGCGGCTTCGCCCGCGCGTGCGAGCGGGGGGGCGAGGAATGCCAGCGCGGCGGTGCAGACTGCGAGAAGCTTGGGAAGGTCCATGTTATTGGTCTCCTGGTGGAAGGTCGATGCGGTCGCAAGCAGATTTGGTGCCAGTCGAGCATTCATCCGATATTTGACGTAAAATAAGGCACTTGGTTTCGAGGGAGGCCAGGCGACGCTTCGGCGAAGGGCTTCCCGTACGGTAGGCTCCATCACAGTGTGATGATCCCGGTTACGAGCTGGGCCTACGCTGGACTAAGCGGCTCAACCGCTCGAGTGGCCCTTGCGCCTCGGGAGTAGTCAATGGGGAAGTCCTGGTCGGGCACCGCGCAAAAGCTGCTCTTGGGCTTCGGAGCCCTCGTGCTCACTTTTGGGCTGGCGTCCTGGCTGACGCTCGCCGGCCTGTCCGAGATGCGTCGCGTCATGCAGCAGACCATGGAAGATGAGGCGAGTGTCCGTCTCGCCCTGCAACTGGCAAGCGCGGTTCGCGACCAGTATGCGCACCAGGCGCATACCATCATCATCGGGGACCAATCGCACCTTCCGTTCTACACCGAGGCCGAGCGGCACGTCCTCGAGTTGACGCGCGCGCTGCGGGCGCGAGTCGGGGGCGCCGACGAGGTCGCCTGGATGGAGGACATCGAGAAGGCGAGCGCGGAGCTGGACGAGATCTTCCGGCATCGCATCGTGCCCGCAGTGGTGGGCGGCGACCGTCAGTTCGTGAAGGATCAGCACGCCAAGGCGCAGGTGGTCGTGTCCCGCATCCAGGACGACACGGAACGTCTCATCGATCGCCTGCAGGCGCGGATCGCATCGGAGAGGCGAGTCGCCTCCGGCATCGAGCGCCGGACGAGCCGGGGCATCCTGGCCCTCCTCTTGGCGGTGCCGGTCCTGGCGGCCCTCATCGCGCTCTACGTGGGCCGCTCCATCGCGCGGCCGGTGGCGCAGTTGCGCCTCGGCGCCGAATCCATCGCCTCGGGCGACCTCGACACGCGCATCGAGGTCTCGACCCGAGACGAGTTCGGGGCCCTCGCCGGCCAGTTCAACGCCATGGCCGCGGCCATCAAGGAGCATCAGGCGCAGCTCGTCCAGTCCGAGAAGCTGGCCGGGGTTGGACGGCTGGCCGCGGGCGTGGCCCACGAAATCAACAACCCGCTCGGAGTCATCCTCGGGTACGTGAAGCTGCTCCGCAAGCGCTCGCAGGGGGCGATCGACGAGGACCTCGGCATCATCGAGGAGGAGGCGCTTCGCTGCCAGGAGATCGTCGAGGGACTGCTCGACCTGTCGCGGCCGGTCGAGGTCGGGGTCGATCGAGTCGACCTGCGGGCCGCCTCGGAAGGCGTGGTGTCGAGGCTGCGGGAGGCCCGACTCCTCGAGGGAGTGCGCGTCCAGGTCGAGGGCCAGCTGACCACCCTGGGCCATCCCTCCAAGCTCAGGCAGGTCCTGACGAACCTCATCCGCAACGCGGTCGAGGCGGCTGGACCGGGAGGCGAGGTCGACGTTGAGTTGATGGAAGCTGATGGCCAAGCCCAGGTACACGTATGCGACTCCGGGCGGGGTCTCGACGAGCAGGCCCGGGACCGATTGTTCGAGCCGTTCTTCACCACCAAGGAGCGCGGCACCGGACTCGGCCTCGCCATCTCGCGCGCCATCGCGCGCGCGCACGGGGGGGACGTCGAGGCCTCGAACGTGGCGGGTGGCGGTGCCAGATTCACACTCAGGCTACCCAGGTCCGGCGGAGAGAAATGATGCGGAACCCGAGAATCCTGGTGGTGGACGACAAGGAGAACATGCTCAAGCTGTTCTCCAGGATCCTGGCGGACGGATACGAGGTCACCACCTGCGGAGATGGCGCCCGGGCGCTCGCGCTCATCGGCGGGGAGCCCTTCGACGCGGTGGTGACGGACATCCGGATGCCCGGGGCGAGCGGCTTCGAGGTCCTGCAGGGGGTCAAGGCCCGATCGCCTTCGACTCAGGTCATCATGATGACGGGGTTCGCCACCGTCGGGGACGCGGTCCAGGCCATGAAGATGGGCGCATTCGACTACCTCGAGAAGCCCTTCGACCCCGACGTGGCGAGCGTGCTCATCGCGAGGGCGGTCGAGCACAAGCGCCTCCGTGACGAGACCGCAACGCTGCGCCGCGAGCTGGAGGGCACCTTCGCATTCCACAACCTCATCGGGAAGAGCGTCCGCATGCGCGACGCGTTCCGGCTGCTCGAGCAGGCCGCCGCACTCGACATCACGGTCCTCCTGGGAGGCGAGACCGGCACCGGCAAGGAGCTGGCAGCGCGCGCCATTCATTACCACTCCGCGCGCAAGGAACGCCGCTTCGTCCCGGTCAACTGCGGCGCACTCCCGGGTGAACTGGTGGAGAGCGAACTCTTCGGCCACGCCAAGGGCGCCTTCACGGGCGCCACCGGGGCCCGGCCCGGCCTTTTCGAGGAAGCCGAGGGGGGGACGCTCTTCCTCGACGAGGTCGGAGAGCTGCCCCTGCCCACGCAGGTGAAGCTCAACCGCGCCCTGCAGGAACGGGAGATCCGGCGCGTGGGCGACAACGCGCCCATCACCGTCGACGTGCGGCTCATCGCGGCGACCCACCGTGACCTCAAGGCCGAGGTCGGGGCCGGGCGCTTCCGCGACGACCTCTTCTATCGGCTCAACGTCTTCCCGGTGAAGCTGCCGCCCCTCCGCGATCGCGTGGAGGACATCCCCTTGCTCGCGGGGCACTTCATCGAGAAGCACGCCCGTGCCTTTCGCAGGGAGATCACCGGGCTCGAACCCGAGGCATTGCAGCTCCTCGCGAGCTACCCGTGGCCTGGCAACGTCCGCGAGCTCGAGAATGCCATCGAGCGGGCGGTGGCGGTGGCCAAGGGCCAACGCCTGGCCGCGAGCGATCTGGCCCTCGAGGTCACCGCGGGAGCAGTGGGGCCCGCCGCGCCATCCGCCCTGGCGTCCTTGCCCTACCGCGACGCGGTGGACCAGGCCCGAGAGCGGGTTTCCCACGAGTACCTCGTGGCCCTCATGCGGGAGTTCAAGGGAAACGTCACCAAGGCGGCCGAACGCGCCCGGGTGGAACGTGAAAGCCTGCACCGCCTGCTCAAGAAGCACGGCATCCGAACCGATGATTATCGCGAGGACGGTTAGCCCGTAATCACCGGCGCAGGTTGGCGAGGCCACGGCCTCGTCGCGTGGACCCGACGGTACGTCCTTCGACCGACCGTGGCCGTCCGGCCGTGGGTCGGTGAAGCGCCTTCAAGAACTCGTCGTTTTCCGGGTGTCTCAAGGCCTCGGAGGGGCGCACCACTGACGCGCGCAGGTCCACCGGCTGCCCCGCCAGGCCACTGCCCGCCTGCCTGTTGCCGCCTGCGTGCGGCGGACCCTACGCGCACCTAACTTGCCTCAGCGGAACGGGAGCAGACGATGAAGACGAAGCTCGCCGATCTCGGACGCCGTCTCTGGCGCGCATTCAATGACCATGCGCTCGCCGATACCGCAGCCGAGCTCTCCTACTACCTCATCTTCTCTCTCTTCTCGCTCCTCTTCTTCCTCGTCACCCTGGCGGCCTATCTGCCTCTCAAGACGTCGATGGCCCAGGTTCTCAAGCAGCTCTCCCGGGTGGCACCCGCCCAGGCCATGCACCCCATCGAGCAACAGCTGAGAGAGCTGCTCAACAACCCGAGGCCGAAACTGCTCACCGCCGGGCTGCTCGTGAGCCTGTGGACCGCCTCGCGGAGTCTCGACGCCTTCCGCAAAGGACTCAATCTGGCTTACGACGTCACCGAGTCCCGCCCCTGGTGGCGCACCCAGCTCATGGCCGTGACGCTCACCATGGGCGAGTCGATCCTGGTGCTCGCCTCCTTCGCCGGCCTCGCGCTCGGAGGAAAGGTGGGATCGTGGCTGGCTAACAGGGTTGGTGTCGAGCGGGAGTTCGTAGCGCTCTGGGGGTGGCTGCGCTGGCCGGCCACGGCCTGCATCGTGATGTTGGCGGCCGCCCTCGCTTACTACCTGCTCCCAGACGTGGAGCAGCGCTTCAAGTACATCTCTCCCGGCTCGGTGACCGCGACCGTCCTGTGGCTCCTCGCCTCCTATGGTTTCGGTGAGTACGTCAATCACCTCGCCAATTACAGCGTGACCTACGGTTCGGTCGGCACCGCGGTGGTCTTGCTCACTTGGATGTACCTCTCGGGTCTCGTCTTCCTCCTCGGGGGTGAAATGAACGCCGCCATCGAACATGCCTCCCGCGACGGGAAACGCGCGGGAGCTCGCGCGCCCAACGTGCCTCCTCCACCGCAGCACGTTCGCCCGAGCGCATCGCCGCCGGGCGCGGTCAAGGCGAGGAGCAGCGCCGGGCGGATCGCTTCCCCTCACCCAGGGCAGGGCGATCAACACGCCCCCAGTTGAAATGCCACCTCCGACCGCCTTTCCGCAGGTGAGGAGCGCGAGGAGGTGCCCGGCCCGCTTTCCGGCTTCGCGCCGCGGGGCCCCACGCGGGCCTGGCGCCAGGCGAACGTGCGCCGCGCTGAACGCCTTCCGGACGATCGTGATGCGGGGCGCGGCTGCGTACGGTTGCAAGCCGGGTTCGACATGGCCACGTTAGCGCTCGGTTCGGAAGCGGTTTTCTTTTCCGCTACGAAGGCCACTCGGGAGGACACGGCGGGGCGAGATGCGCGGAGGGCCGTTGAGGGGCGCGAGGTCGGGCGCGCCGTGTGCCTCGTGTTGAAAGGGTAAGGACTCGCAATTGGGAAGGACGGAATGGGCATCATTGCCTGGATCGTATTCGGCTTCATCGTAGGCCTCATCGCTCGAGCCCTCGTGCCGGGGCGCCAGCACATGGGGTTCATCATGACCACAATCCTCGGGGTCGCGGGTTCCCTGGTCGGTGGTTTCGTCGCTACGGCCCTACGCGGTGGCAACCCGGACTACGGCGGATTTCACGGCGCTGGGTTCTTGGGGAGCGTCATCGGCGCCATTGTGCTGTTGCTCGTGGGGATGGCGGTTTCGCCGCGCCGTCTCACCTGAACTTGTATGACTCTCCTTGTTTTCTGCGCCACGAGTTAGCTCCCAACTGATCAGGGCGGGGTGAACTCGGTTTGAAGAGGCCCTGGAGGACGTGACCATGTTCCAGAAGAAGTCCCAATACGGGGGGGTAACGCTGTTCCTCGCCTTCGCACTCGGCGTCGCCGCGGGAGGCGTCGTCCTGCTCCTCACGGCGCCGACCTCGGGCGCGGAGATGCGCAAGAAACTCGGCGGGTTGCGGGCCAAGGACCTCGCGGATCGGTTACCGGCGGTGCTTGATGAGGCGCGCTCCGTCGGTAAGGAAGCCCTGGCTGCCGTGATGGACAGGACCCACTAAGGCATCGAGCGCCGAATGGCGCTCGGGCGAGGGCGGCGTCAGGGGGTTGTGGCCACCCGCTTGGCGTGTGGACTCCCGATCCGGGCTCGCTCGCGGACTGCATGCGCGGAGATGCGCACGCAGCGCCAGCCCGCAAGGGCGAGCGCGCATGAGACGAGCCACATCACAGGGTAACCGTGGGTCTGCGGCATGAACCGGGACGACAGGTCCACGGCGCCCCCCACGAGCAAGGGCGAGCAGACGCGTCCGATCGTGACCGAAACCACGTACAGTCCGGTATTCTCGCCGGACGACTGGTCGCCCACCAGGTTGGCGTAGAGAGGCAGCGGAAGGGTCATGATGGCCGACGCTGCCAATCCGGCCGCTCCGGCGATGAGAAGTGACACGGGGATGCTCCTCACCGTGAAGCCGAGAGCGAAAGCAATAGCCAGCCCCAGGCTCGCGGCTTGCAGAAGGCGCATACGGTCGTAGCGGTCGCCGAGGCGCCCCACGAACCAGGATCCACCCGCGAGACCAATCACGAGCAGCAGGAGCCCGATCGACGTCTGGCGGACCGTCGTCCCGAGCACGTTCTTCGCGTACAGGTAGAAGTAGGGCCGGATGCCATCGACGGAAGCATTCCAGCAGGCGTCGGCGGCGAGTAGCCAGAGCGCGGGGCGATTGCGGATGAGGGATCGCCAGGCCTGACCGAGGCCCTTGTGTGTCGATTCATGCCGAGCCGGGCTGACAGCACGCGCCGCCGCGCCAGAGAGCGTGGTCGTCGCCACCACCAGGAGACCCGCCACCAGGAAGGGGAGCGGGCGTGAGATGCCAAAAAGCAAGCCCGCCACGACGAGGCCGTACGCGAGTCCCACCGATCGGAGAATTCCCCGAACGCCCTGTACCCGGCCGCGGCGCTCGTCGGGCACGGCATCGATGGTGAGAGCCCAGAACGGTGTCAGATAGGCGTGAAGTGCGGCGAAGCTGACGAAGGCGATCCCGGCTGAGGCCCAGTAGCCTTTGATGAATGGGGCTATCGCCGTGGAGCTGGCAAGCAGGATGGCCGCAATGCTCACGACGACCATGCGCCCGCTGAGCCGTGCGCCCGGATGGCGGCCGATGCGATCGGAGAGCATGCCACTCCAGACGGGCAAGGTGAGCGCAAAGACGCCCTCGCCGCCGACAGCGGCTCCGATGAGCAGAGCCGAGGATGTGTAGCGCGCCAGGAGAACCGGGAGGAGGGTCACCATCACCGTCTGTGCAGCGACGGCACCAACCTCGCCGGAGGTGATGGCATTCTGGAAGAACTCTTGGCGCGTCCGGGGCGTCATCGGGTCGAATTCAACGGAATGGTCGCTCGGCTGAGGAGCCCTTGGCTGGAACGGTGCTCAGGGCCCAAATAGGCTCCATGCAGGAGGAGGTGCCCACCAGGCACCGACACACGATGCCCCGTGCCCTTGCTCGGGTGCGTGCCTGTACTCGGCGATAATGCCGAAAGCCCTGCGTGAGGGCCGGAAACCGCCCGCGGCCCCACCTGGGCCGAGAGGGAAGTTTAGCCGGGGTCTCTCACTCGAGCGCGGGGCTGCAGGTCGGACTCGCCGGGCCTTCCGCCGCGAATGCATATCGAGCGCGTCCCTTAGCCATTTCCTTTTCCCTTGCCGGGGGTGGTCGTGCAGCTCACCGACACGTTGGTGATGTCCGAAGCCATGACGATCCCTGTCCCGCGTGCCACTGTGCAGGTCTGGCCAGGCGGCAGCGTCTGCACGGTCACGGCGTAGGTCGCCCCCGCCGGAAGCCTCGTTGCGAAGGTGAAAGAGCCGTTGGCGTTGATGGCCTCGGCGTCACTTCCAGTATCCTCCAGCGTCAGCGAAGCACCTGGTGCGAGTCCGCTCACCGAACCACCCACGCTGTAGCCAGCCGGCGCAAAGCTGACTGTGACGGTCTTCCCCATGTTGAGGGCGACGGTGCACTGCGACGGCGTCCCGGGCACAGGGGTGCAGCCAGCCCAGCTTGTGGAGGATCCGGCAGCCGGCTGAGCGACGAGAGTGACGGTGGCCCCGACCTGAAATTGAGCGCTGCAGGTGCCGCCCGCAGCCCCGCAGTTGGCGATGCCGGGCGGAATCGAGGTGACGGTACCATGGCCCGTGCCCGTCTCGACCACGGTGAGGACGCTCTCCGAGCTGCCCCCCGGCTGGATGAGGACCTCGGCCGGCGTAGCCAGGACGGCTGTCAGTCCGGTGCCGGTCGAACTATCGATGCCTGTGCACTCCACGCTGATGGAGACGTGCCCTGGCGCTGTCGCCGTGTAGGTCCAGCTGAACGTGGAGCTCTGCCCCGGTAGGATCTGCGGGGGAGCGGCCGGCGGCGGCGAAGGCGGACTGGTTGAGCCCCCGTCCGGCGAGCTCACGCTCGGGACACCCAGCTTGAAACTGGTGATGGCGGCGCTCCCTGCGTTGGAGACAGTGACAGTCAGGGTCAGCGACTGACCCACGGTCACCGTGGCGGGATTGATCGTCTCCGTTTCCGCGAAGGGTGCTGTGGTCAACACGGTGTATGCGCCCTTGCCCGTGCCCGTATTCCCCAGAGCGTTTTCGACCGTGAGGTCGTACGTGCCCGGAGCGAGACCGGCCGGCACGGTCGCGTTCAGCGTGGTCGTCCCGACCCATGTCACCCCGGTGAGCTCGGTGGAACCGAGCCACGCGCGGGTTTGAGTGTCGATGACCGGCGAACCACCCCCCTGGGACTCTGTGGCGCTGGTCAGAAAACCAGTTCCGGTGATGACGACCGGTACGGCCTCATCCAGGTAACCTGCGTCGGGGGCCATAGAGAGACCAGCGGGGACCGCGTCAGGGGAGGGTTCCGTGCCGGAACAGGCCGCGAGCGGCGCCACGAAATAGAGAACCAGTACCGGATTAGCTCGCATCGAAGGTCCCCGACATCACGGCGAGTCCGAGGGCGGGCCAAACGTCTCGAGCCGAGTGCGCAAGATCGTGCCCGGTGTCGGCCCCCTCCTCCTGTCGAGGCCGCCCACTCGGCGAAAGAAACGACTAGGGCCCCAGAAGGCTTGCGAAGCGCCGCACCCCACGCGAGCGAACAGGCAGCCGAGCAAGAGTTGCCTCATCGCGACACTCTGCCGCCGCACCTGCGCGACGGCGCCGGTCCGGTGACAATGTATGAACGCTATTCTCACCGGCAGGCAGCCAAGGGGGTGTCCCTACCGGAAGAGGTCTCCAGACGAGGAAGGCGAACCGCAGGAGGCGGAGTCTGTCCGCGAGGGCACTGCCGTTGGACGTTAGCTCAGCGTTGAACCCAGGCGCAGTGCTCACCTCATGGCCCGCACCTGGCGCTTCGTGCCGCCCTGACGAGACTCGTCGCGCGGCGGATGCAGCTTGAGGGCGGGTCTGTCGACCGCTGACGCAGCGCGCCAGGGCTCGTCGCGGTGGGGAGCAGCGGCCAAGCCGAAGTGGTATGGAACGTCACGATGAGGTTCCGCGAATTCTTGGAAGGCGAGCTCACCCGACTCGAACGAGAGGGCCTGCGTCGGCGGCTCACGACTTGGCCCGAAGCGGGCGGACTCGTACGCTTCGAGGGAAGAGGGCTCCTCAATCTTTCCTCGAACGACTACCTGGCGCTCTCCCGCGATCCGGCCGTCATACGCGGTGCCGTTGAAGCGACCGAGCGCTTGGGTGCCGGCGCCTGTGCGTCGAGATTGATGTGCGGCACGCTCAATATTCACGAGGAACTCGAAGCGGCACTTGCCGCGCTGTGTGGCCAGGAGGCCGCGCTCGTGTTCAGCAGCGGCTTCGGGACCAACGTGGGTTTGCTCCCTGCGCTCGCCGGGCGCGAGGACGTGATCTTCGCCGATCGACTCGTTCACGCGAGCATGGTCGATGGCGCGCGCCTGAGCGGGGCGAAACTCGTCCGATTCCACCACAACGATGCCGCGGCGCTCGCGCGGCTTGTCGAGGGCACGCCCTGCCGCGGACGCCGGCTCGTCGTCTGTGAGTCCATCTACAGCATGGACGGTGACCTCGCGCCACTTGCGGCCCTCTCCGCGGTGGCGAGGCGCTGCGAAGCCGCCCTGGTGGTAGACGAGGCCCACGCCATCGGCCTGCGCGGTGAAGGAGGCGGGGTCTGTCGCGAGCTCGGCTCCGAGGTGCACGCGGACGTGGTGGTCGGCACCCTGGGAAAGGCCCTCGGTGCTGTGGGGGGCTTCGTGGCCTGCAGCGCCACCTGCCGCGAGTATCTCATCAACTGTGCCCGAAGTTTCGTCTTCGCGACCGCACTCACTCCGGCGAGCGCCGGTGCCGCGCTCGCTGCGGTGCGCAGGGTGCGCGAGGGTCCGCGCCTCGGCGCCGAGCTCCTCGAGCGGGCGCGCGGATTCCACGCTCTCCTGGGCCGACAGGGACTGAGGCTGAAGCCATTCGAGTCCCAGATCCTGCCCTTGCACGTGGGTGGCAATGAGGATGCGGTCGCGCTCGCTACACGGCTGCGGGAGGAAGGTTTGCTCGTGACAGCCGTGCGGCCGCCCACCGTGCCGGCCGGGACGGCACGGCTCCGGTTGTCGGTGACCCTCGCCCACACTCCGAGCATGCTAGAGGGAGCCGCTGAGCGAATTGGGCGGGCGGTACGAGCTGCGGGGATCGCGTGACTGAAGTGAACGCCTGGCTGCTCATCCCGGGGTGGGGCTGCGACGCGGGCGCCTTCGCAGCCGTGCTGCGGTGTCGGCCCGGGCTGGCCTCGCGCACCTTGCCCTGGGAAATGTATCTCGAGGGTGGCCGGCCGGCTCTCGAGGCTACCTGCGCGGAACTTGGCGACGGGCCCCTCGGGATCCTGGGATGGTCACTCGGCGCCCTCCTCGCGCTCGAGGCCGCGCTCGCCTGGCCCGATCGCTTCGCCGAGGTGGTGCTGGTGGGCGGGACGGCCCGTTTCTGTTCCGACGGTGAAGGATTCCCTGGCACCGAAGCTCGCGTGCTCCGGGCCATGCGCGCCCGGCTGAGGCGGGATCGGGAAGCGGTCCTGACCGACTTCGCCGCGGCCAGTGCGGCACCCGACGGGGGAGAAACAACCCAGGCAACCTGGCGCGCTCAAGCACGGGGATTTGCCACCGAGATGCTGGCCCGTGGCCTCGACGCGCTCGGCGCCATCGACCTGCGCGAGCGGGCGGCCGGGCTCGATCGGCCGGTGCGTCTCGTGCACGGGGAGAGCGACGCGATCGTGCCCTGGCAGGGGGCGGCGGCGACGGCGTCCATTCTCCCGCGTGCACGACTCGAGGTGCTCCCGGGGCGTGGGCACGCGTTGCCGCTCGCCGCCCCTGCGGAGGTGGCCGCTCGCCTGGAGGGATCCGACTGGTGAGCGCCCTACCGCTCGACAAGGCGGCCCTGTCGCGCAGCTTCTCGGCCGCTGCACCCGACTACGACGCCTGGGCGCAGGCCCAGGATGCCATCGCCGGCGCTCTCGTCATGCGGTTACCTGGAGAATTCGATCCTTCACGAATCGTCGATCTGGGCTGTGGCACCGGGCTGCTCACCGGGCGCCTTCTCGAACGCTTTCCGTCGGCGAACCTGCTCGGAGTCGACCTCGCTCCCGGAATGATCGAGGCCTGCCGCCGGCGCTTTGCCGGCATAGCGCGGGCTCGCTTCCTCGCATCCGACGTGGAAAAGATGGCCTCGCGACCCGAGGAGTTCGATCTCGTGGCCCTGAGCTGCGCGGCGCAGTGGTTCGTGGAGCCCGAGGAGACCTTGGGCCGATGGCGCGAGGCGCTCACGCCGGGGGGGCTCCTGGCCGGTGCCTTCCTCCTGGACGGGTCGTTCGGCGAGTTCGAGCGCGCCCACCACGAGGCGGTGGGGTGCGCCTTCGACGGGCTCACCTTGCCGGACGAGGCGAAGGTGCTCCGGCTCTGCACCGCAGCGGGGCTGTCCGCCCTGCGGACGGAGGCCGCGGCCGTGGTGGGCGAGTATGCCTCCGCGCGCGAGGCCCTGAAATCGTTCCGGAAGATCGGGGCCGTCTTTCGCGGGCAGCCCGGGCGCGCTCCCCTCGGAGTGGGGCTGGCGCGGCGACTGCTGGCCGCCTACGAGCTGCGTTCGGCGAGACCCGTTGCCGTCACGTACCGTGTCCTCTACGTCCTCGCGAGGTCAGGGCCGTGATACGGAACGTGTTCGTAACCGGAACCGGCACCGATGTCGGGAAGACCAGGGTCACCGCGGGGCTGGTGAGTCGATTGCGCGACCGAGGGGTGGACGCGATTCCCGTGAAACCCGTGCAGACCGGAGCGCTCCGCGACGCTCGCGGTGGATGGCACGCGCCCGACATCGAATACGTCCTCGCATCGGCGCGACTTGCGCTCGACGATGGCCTACGGGCGGAGCTCGCCTTCTACCTGTTCGAGCCGGCCTGTTCACCTCACCTCGCCGCCCGTCTCGCCGGGAAGCCGATCCTGGTCGAACGGATCGTGGAGGGCGTGCGTCGGCTCGAGACGCGACACGGGGCCCTCATCGTGGAGGGGGCTGGCGGGATCCTGGTCCCGCTCGGGCCTACCACGACGATGCTCGACCTGGCTGTGGCCCTGGCGCTGCCCGTGCTCCTCGTGGCGCACGCGGGCCTGGGTACCATCAACCACACCCTCCTCTCGCTTGCGGCGCTGCGCGATCGCGGCGTGCCGGTGGTGGGGGTGGTCCTCAATGAAACCCGCGAGCAAGACCCGGCCACGAAGTACATCCGCGACGACAACGCCCGGACCATCGAGGAGATGGGCGCAGTCCGCATCGTCGCGCGCATCCCGTTCCTCCCTTCGGACGAGCGCGGCGATGCCGCGCTCAAGGTGGCGCTCGAGGGTGTGGATTCTCTTTTTGCGTGAGGCTCGCCATGAGGGCAGACGAACTCCGGCGCCGTGCCGTGCGGGCCATCTGGCACCCGTATACCGAGATCACCTCCTTTGAAGCGTCCCCCTTCCCGATCGTCGAGCGGGCGGAAGGCTGCTCGCTCTTCGACGTCGACGGGCGCGAGCTGCTCGATGGCATCGCCTCCTGGTGGTGTATGAACCTCGGCCACGGCCATCCCCGCATCGTTGCGGCCATCCAGGATCAGGCCGAGCGCCTGCAGCACGTGCTGCTGGGCGGCCTCTCGCATCCGCCCGCCATCGAGCTGGGCGAGCGCCTGGCTGCCGTCGCTCCGGATGGTCTCGGCCATGCCATGTTCGCGGCCGACGGCTCGGTGGCGGTGGAGGCCGGACTGAAGGTGGCGCTGCAGTACTGGGTCCACCGCGGGCAGCCGCGGCGAAACCGTTTCATCGCGCTCGAAGGCGGCTATCACGGCGATACGCTCGGCGCCATCGGCGTGGGCTTCGTCGAGGCATTTCACGAGCCATTCCGGGAAGCGATTCGTCCGGCGCTCAGGGCCGCGGCGCCTCACTGCAACCGCTGTCCCTTCGAGAAGTCGCCCGAGTCGTGCGACGTGGAATGCTTCGCCTCGATGGAGGCCTTGGTGGCCGAGCACCACGCCGAGACGGCTGCGGTGGTGGTGGAACCGCTCTGCCAGGCCGCCGCCGGGATGCGCATCTACCCGGAGGCCTACCTCCGCCGCCTGCGCGCCTTGTGCGACCGGCACGGCCTGTTGCTCCTCGCCGACGAAATCGCCACGGGTTTCGGGCGCACCGGGGCCATGTTCGCCTGCCAGCGGGCCAAGATCCGGCCCGACATCATGACCGTGGGTAAGGGACTCACCGGGGGTGCGCTCCCCATGAGCGCGACGCTCGTGACCGACGAGATCTACGACGCCTTCCGTGCGCGGGATGGTCGACCCCGCACCTTCTTCCACGGCACCACCTTCTGCGGGAACCCGATCACGGCTGCCGCCGCGCTGGCTGCACTGGAGGTGTACCACGACGAGCGAGTCGTCGAGGGCGTGGCACCGCGAGGGGCCTTGCTCGCCGAGGGCATGGCGCGGGTGGCCGAGCGCCTGGGCGGCTCACCCGTGCGTTCGCTCGGTCTCATCTCCGCCGTCGAGATCACGGAGCAAGCAGGCGGTGCAGCGCGAGCGCGCGCGGTGGTGGGTCGGGCCCTGGAACTGGGCCTCTTCTTGCGGCCGCTCGGAAGGGTGGTCTACCTGTGGCCCGCCCTCAACGCCCCGGAGCCCGCCTTGCACGGGATGCTCGAAAGGCTCGTGCGCGCCGCCGAGGACACGAGGCGCTAGATCCGTGCTCGGGACCGGCCCCGAGGTCGCAGCGGACGAGGACACAGGGAGCGGGCGCCTTCCCCTGCAGCTGGGAGAAGCAGCTCTTGCCGAGCGCCGCTGCTCCGGCCGGGTCAGGCCCTCCGCCCCTTGCAAGGGCAAGGTACCTTTTCGATCCGTCATCCGACGAGGAGCGCACCATGGATGAGCGGACGTAGCCACCGCTGGCCGTGGAGGCAGGGGCTGTACCCGAGCGCCGGTGCTGAACATTTGCCGCCATCCTTCGCGGCGCTGCTCTCGCGACGAGTGAAACACGCTCTCGGCGACCACCTCGGGCTGAAGGTCCGCTTGGCGGCGGGAGACGTCTCCGCTCGGCACCACCGACACAGCCTGCAGGAGGAGTTCGTCTATGTCCTGAAGGGCCACCCGACCCTCGTCGCCGACGGCGATGAAGCGGCGCTGTCTCCGGGCACGTGCGCCGGTTTCCCAACGAAGGGACCAGCTCACCACCTCGAGAACCGGAGGAAGTGGGAAGTGCTCGTACTGGTGTCGGTGACCGTACCGCCGGAGACCAGGTGGTCTTCCCGGCCGACGACCTCGCGCTCGCGATGGGCCTTGACGGGAAGCGCAACTTCACGCACCAAGACGGAAGACCCCTATTAGAGCGCCCAGTCAGGGCGCAATCCTCGGCCGGGGCCAATGGTGGCCGAGCACCCCCGCGGAACGCTGACCTGAAGTGGAACGGTCGGGCCTTGCGGCAATGCGCAAGCGCCTTTAGGACTGGGACATGGCCACTATCGGTCTCATTGGAGCCGGGCACATCGGGAGCCAGGTCGCACGGCTTGCGGTGAAGAGCGGTTATCGCGTGGCGATCAGCAATTCGCGGGGACCCGACACCCTCGCCGCCCTCGTCGAGGAGTTGGGCCCGAATGCCCGGGCGGTCACCCCATTGGAAGCGGCCCAGGCGGGGGACATCGTGGTCGTGACGGTTCCCTTGAAAAACTATCGCGAGGTCCCGGTCGAGCCGCTCCGAGGCAAGGTGGTCATCGATACGAACAACTACTATCCACAACGCGACGGCCACATCAGGGAACTCGACGACGAGTCGACGACCACCTCGGAACTCCTCCAGGCGCATCTGCCCACCTCCAAGGTGGTCAAGGCTTTCAATCACATCTACGCCGCCGAGCTCACGACCGACGGACGACCGCCTGGTACTCCTCGTCGACGCGCGCTCGTCATCGCGGGTGACGACCCTGGGGCGAAGGCCACCGTGACCCGCCTCCTCGATGAGTTCGGCTTCGATACCGTGGACGCGGGCCCGCTCAAGGAAGGCTGGCGCATACAACGCGACACACCGGGTTATGGCCCGCGCCGAACGGCCGACGAGTTGCGCCGCGACCTCGCGGCAGCGAGGCGTTACAGGGACATGTGATCTGACGGCGCCCACGCCGGGTCAGGGCGGGCTCCGTTGCGCCTCGTGCCTGGGATGTCAGAGCGGCTCACGACTCGTCGGGGCGCGCGCGTAAGTGCTCCCCACAGGCCGCTCCGCTGACGAGCTCGCGGCGAGCGCACACCTGCCGGCGCGAGGCCGCCCGCGGGGTGCCAGGTGTGAGTCGCTCCCGCCGGCGCCTGTCCGCGTCGCGCGCGGTCACCTGGGCGTTCGGCCCCCGCCGGGAGGGAGACGCAACGCCAGGCAGGGTCGTGCTGTCGCTCGGCGGCGACCACCCGCGACAGGTTAGGGACGCTACGCCCCTGAAACGGCCTCTCTACGGCGCGGCCCGGGCCCGCTCAGTGAGGGCTCGAGAGCTCGACCTCGCAGCCAGGGGGACCCTCACGGGACAGAGCGCGAATGCGTCTCTCGGGGTCTACTGTTTCGATGAGAGTTCGATCCCACTCGACCCATCGCGAAGGGCCTCTCGGGATGAAGGTTCTCGGCCCGGTCGTGCCGCTGTTGCTCGCGGTCACACCGGCCTGCGCCGAGGCGACCCTCCACCTGCTCGACGAACAGCTTCACCTGCCGCAATTGAAATGGGTGGCCGATACCGAAAGCCGTGCGCCGGATCTTTCGGTTTCGCGGGCGCTGTGGGCCTACGAGGCCGGCGACTCGGCCGATGGCGCATCCGGTACTGACAAAGCGCACGAGGAGCAGAAGAGTACCGAACGGCCCAAGGAAGCGCCCAAGCCTGGGTCGCTCGACTTCGACCTGCTCGGCGCCCCCCCGAAGACTCAGGAAGTGAACGAGAAGGAACTTCGACTTCGGCGGACGCTCCTCACGGTGCACCAGGGGGTAGGGCTCGGGATGTTCGCCTTGCAGCTCGCCACCACCGTCGTCGGTCAGCTCAACTACGACGACAAGTTCGGCGGAGACAACACCTCGAAGTACGTCGAGGCGCACGCGATTCTGGCTTACGCCACCCTGGCGTCATTCGCCGCGGCTGGCACGCTGGCGCTGCTCGCCCCCGCGCCCATCAAGCGGAGCGAGGGCTTCGATCGCGTCTCGCTTCACAAGCTCTCCATGTTCACAGCGACTGCTGGGATGGTGGCCCAGGGAGTTCTCGGAGTGTGGACCCAGTCGCGAGAGGGATACCTCAATCAACAGAGCCTCGGTACAGCGCACCTCGTGGTCGGCTATGTCACGCTTGCCGCGGTCGCGGTCGGTGTCGGCGCTCTCGTTTTTTAGTCCGAGGTGAGGAGCCGATGCCAAGCGTTCTTTGGGCCCTCGTCGTTGCCGCGGTACTGCCGGCCAATGGTTCTTACACCGTCGATCGCACGGCGAGCACCATCCAGTTCACCATCGTCCACAAGCTTCACCAGGTCGAGGGGAAGTCGAGCGACATCGAGGGCCGTGCCGTTGTCAAGGAGGACGGCTCCGTCCTCACCATGGTGCGGGTACCGGTCGCGACCTTCCGCTCGGGCGTCGCCAATCGCGACGAGCACATGCTCGAAGCGCTGGAGGCGGGAAAGTTCCCCTACGTGGTCTTCAAGGGTGTTGCCAAGCTCGGGCCCGACCGCAGCCTGCCGAACGGTCCTCTGGTCCTGCAGGGGGAGGTGGATCTCCACGGGGTCACGCGACCTTTGACCGTGCCGCTCTCGTTGTCGGTACAAAAGGACAACAGCATCCGGGTGCAGGGCACTTTCGGGGTGAGCCTGGATGCGCACGGCGTGGAAAGACCTTCGCTGTTGTTCGTCAAGATCGAGGACAATTGCCGCATCGACGTCGACCTCCTCCTCCGGGAAGGCCAATGACGGGAACGTGGCGGCTGATCGTGCTGGCAGCTCTCGGAAGCTCTGCCTGCGTCCCCTCGGATGGGCCGACCATGCGGCCTGGAGACGACTGCCTGCGGTGTCACGGAAACCACCCGGGGGGAACTGATGAGGCCGGTCCGGTCCAGAAGGCCACCTTCTGGAGCCTGGCCGGGACCGTATACAGCGCGTTCAATTCCGACCCCAATTCAGGGATTGAGGGCGCCCATGTGGAGATCACGGACAATACCGGCTTCAGCTTCGACCTCGAGACGAACCTCGTAGGAAACTTCTACTCTGCCGAGAGCGTGGCTTTTCCGCTACAGCGCGTGTGCGTAACGAGTGGTGGTGCCACGAGGTGCATGGAAGACCCGGCACCGAACGGTGCCTGCAATTACTGCCACACCCAACCGCCGCCAACCATCCAACCGCCGCTAACCATGCCGATCCCCGGGCGTATTTGCTCAGGGCCGGGTTGCGTACTGTCGGCCGGGGATTGAAGCATCACGGCGACCCGAGGGGAATCGCGAGCTCCTTTCTCTTGAGCGGTATCGCCGGAGTTCTCCGTCCTGCGTTCCGGTTGCCCCCTATTACCGCCTCTCCATTTCGTTTCCATAGAGGAAGCGCTCCTTCATGTGGGCCGTGCCGCCACCCATGCCCAGGGCTTGAAGGGTGTCATTCACGGTCGCGCGGCCAAGAGGGCCTGGCACGACCACGCGTTCAAGAACTCTTCAGAGTTCATCACAGCGCGCGAGAAGCGATCTTAGCGAGTGCCGAGGGTGTGCTTGCCATCCGCTCAGTGCATGCCGATCCCAGGCGTGGCCTCCCGCATGAGGAGGGGTCGAGGCTTTGCCCCGGTAAGTCAAGTATTGCGCCGCTCATGAGAAGGGCTGCCTCACCCTCACCCGAGTGGCACTGCGCTATCGCAATCCCTCGGGAGCAACCGGGCGATCACCCGGCAGGAACTTGAGCGGCAGGAAGGCCGGCCGTAAAGAGGCAGCTCCCGAGGCAAGGGGAGGGGCGCCGTACTGGAGGTTCGATGGCAACCCATGACCTCACGACCGTCATCGTTGTCGGCGCACTCGTCGGGTTGCTCTTCGTGGCCATTGGATATGCCCAGGTGGTCTGGTTCACCCGCCAAAGACCGCTGCGGGGTGCAAGAGCCGATGCCGGGCGAGCGCGCCTGCGGACCGGTGCCCGCTGGTGCTTTACGTGCCTTGCGGCACTGTGTCTGGTCCGTGCCTGGGCATCTCGCGATCTGGCCGATCACCGCGCCTTCCTCGTCGGTTTAGACCTCTTCGCGGTCCGGCCGAGAGCGGGCTACATCGCGAAGTACGAGACTTCTCGCGCCGAGGTCGAGAAGGGGCAGGTCTTGCTCCGGTTTACCGGGGAGGACGGCGAAGAAGCTTCGCTCGCGGCCCGGAGCCGGCGCGAGCAACTCCTGGGCGAGCTTGAAATCGAACGAAACCGCCCTCTGGAGCTCGACCCAGAGCTCCTGCGGAGGGTGGATTCGGCTGCCTCCTCGGTGCGGGACGCCGAGCTCCGACTGAAACAGCTCATCTCCGAGCGAGACGCCATTGCGCGAGAAGCGAACCAGCAAGAGCTGGCCCTTGCCAATCGAAGTTACCGCGTGGAGCAGGACGGGCACGCCGCGGAGAGGGAGATCGGGCCGAGGAGAGACAGCCTGGAGACGCAGCGCACCGAGTTGCGCATGCAGGAACGACTGCTCGATGCGGGACTCGTCTCCCGCCTGGAGCTGGCCCGCACCCGAGATGCCGTGAAGGTGGCCGAGGGTCGGATCGGCCAGCTTCGCGACGAGGCTGGCTTGTTCGCTCGCGAGCGCCGCGAGGTGATGAAGCTCCGTGCGTCCGCCGATCGTACCTTTGCGAAACAGCTCGCGGACCGGACGGAAGCCATCGCGAGCGCCCGGGTGGATGTGGAGCGGTCGCGTGAGTCGCTTGCTTCGGCCGAGCAAACCCTCGAGCGGGACCGACCGCGCGCCGCGGACCAGCGTTCCAAGCGGCTGCAACAGATCGCGGCCGAGGTCGCGGAGAGCGAGGCGATCGTCGAGGGCCACGGGCACCGGGCGGTGGTGGAGGCACCCTTTAGCGGGGTCGTCGGCTTCCGGGAACCATCCCCCTCCAGCCCGCCGGCCGACGGGGGCCCACTCCTCGTCCTGTACCGCCCGGGGACGATCGGGGCCACCGTACGCCTCGAGCAGGGCGAGGTGGGCCACCTGGGCTCGGACCTGACGGCCAGGGTGGAGGTCTCCTCACCGGAGGGCACGGGTGAGGGCACGATTCTACTGCCCGGAGCGGTTGCGCAACGGACGATGCTGCCTGGCGGAGACACCGAACTGTGGGTCAGCTGCGAGCCCTCCGATCGAACCGTGCGCGCTCTCTCCATGGGAGGGTCCGTGCCGGCCGTTCTCCACCTCCGTCAGGGGTTGTGGCATTTGCCCTCGTGGTGGATCGGGATTGCCCTTGCAGTCGTGGTTCTCTTCGTGGAGGTCAGCCTCCCCAGCCGTAGCGGGCGCTCCACGCAGGAGGAGATGCCAAAGGTCCCGAGCTGTGTCGATGGACCGATAGCCGTCTCTCTCACCGCGCGGCAGCGCATCGAGGGCCTGCTCTACCGGGGAAGACCCGCCCGAGCTGGGAGACTGGGCTGGCCGCGCATCTTGCGGGTTTCGCCCCCTGCCCAGGAGTGCTTGCTCGGCGACGGGCACGAGAAAGCCGCGATAGGTACGGGTCTGGCCGTTGCTTCAGAGAATGCGCTCGGCCCTACTGCGGAGGATGGCTCGAGTCTGCGTTGGTTCGAAGAGGCCTCGCGTCTTCCCGAACTCGGCGTCGCCATGCGTAGGGAGATCGAGCGGGGCACGCTCTCGGCGGACCTGGTACGGCGTGCCAGCGAGGCCGCGGGCGGCTACCGGTCCATGGTTCTGTTGGGGGCAGGATTCGGCGCGAGCGTCGACGCGCGCTCGATCGAGCGGGCGGCCCTGGGGATGCTCGCCGCCGCCTCGGCCGAGACGCTGGGCGATGCGACACAGCACTGTGCGGTGCTTCTTCGGTTGATGCGAACCCTGGGCGCGGAACGGCTGAATGGCGCCCTCGATCGCCTGCGGGCCGAGCTGGTCCTCGTGGCCGTCGACATCGCCGAGCGCGACGGCTTGTCCTCGGAAAGAGCGGCCACCCTGGTGGCTCCCCTGGTGGAGTCTTGATGGTGGGTGAAATCGAGAGCGACCTGCCAGCCTCCCGGGGAGGCGGGACCGCGTTCGTCGCCGGAAGGGAGGTGAGGAGGGCGGCCCTCCACCTCGCCGTCGCACTCTCGGCTTTCGTCGTCTTGGCCATCGCCCAGCTCTATGCCTTTACTCAGATGGCCATGCTGGCCGAGAACAGCCGCGGCCCGCTGCGGGCCCTGGTCGCGCTCTCCGCCAACCTGTTCCTCCTCTTCACCCTCGTCTCCGTCGTGCGGCAGTCGGTGCTGATGGCCTTCGCCTACGATGGCGCCGCCCGAGCGGCCCGCAGGCGGGACGGGCGAAGGCAGCGGCTACCGGGGGTCTCGGTCCTCGTCCCTGCCTATAACGAGGGCGCGCGCATCGAGAAGGCGATCGAGGCCCTCCTCGCTCTCGACTATCCGGTGGTCGAGGCGATCGTCGTGGATGACGGTTCGACGGACGACACGTTTGTGCGCGCTTCCCGTTTCGTCGGTGTCCACGGTACCAAGAGGGTCCGGGTCCTTCGCAAGGCGAACGGCGGTAAGTGGAGTGCACTCAACCTCGCCTTCCACGAGGCGAGCGGGGAGCTCATCGTGTGCGTAGACGCGGATTCACAGCTCGCGCCCGACAGCCTCGAGCACCTGGCGAGCCACTTTGACGACCCCATGCTGGGCGGTTGCTGCGGACGGGTCGCGGTCCGCAACGGTTCGAACCTGGTCACCCGCCTTCAGGCGCTCGAGTACAATCTCCTCAACGGCTTGCTGCGGCAAGCGCAGGGCGCCTTTGCCACCGTGCTCGTGGCGCCCGGCCCACTCGCCATGTTCCGCAGGCGCGTCCTCGAAGAGGTCTGGTCGAGCTTCGGCAGCCCGCAGGCCCTTCCCATCGTGAAGCCGGGGCGCCGCATCTACGGACCATGGGAGGACGATACCTTCGCCGAGGACGCTGACCTCACGCTGGGTGTGTTGCTCACCGGGCATGGCGTGCATTACGAACCCAAGGCCATCTCGCGTACCTCGGCACCGGACACGACCTTTCGGCTGCTCAATCAGCGGTACCGATGGACTCGCGGAAACTACCAGGCCGTCCGCAAGGCTTGGTGTCGCTGGCACGCCGCCCCGCAGGCCCCGCGAACCCTGCCCCTCTGGCTCGCCACCTTCTTCCTCGAAACGCTCGTCTGGCCCGCAGTGAACCTGTTCGGCCTTCTAGCCTTCCTCTCCTTCGTTGCCTTGTTCGGGCTCCATGCGCCGCTCGTGGTCTGGTTCCTCGCACTCACCGCCATCGACCTCAACGTGGCGGCGTTCGCCGCGAAACTCGAACATTCCAACCTGTCCCTGCTCCTGCTCACCCCGGTGAGCCGCGTCTACTACAACGTACTGCTCGACGTGAGCAAGGTCTTCGCGCTCTACGACGAGTTCCGCGGAAAGCGTATGAGGTGGTCTTGAAGCGCGCGGTGAGGGGCCTCCTCGTCGCTTCCCTCGGGTCCCTTGCGGGCGCTCCGCACCCTGCGGTCGCTCGGGCATCGGGTCACCGCCCGGTTCCCGTCCTTTGCTACGTCGAAACCCTCTACGGTGGCGTTCCGGCGAGCGCGCTCGACCTCGCAGCGTGCACCCACCTCATCGAGGCCTTTCTCATACCCGACGTGGCTGGCGCCTTGCGCCCAACCAACGGCTTGCCCCGGGAGGTGCTGTTGCGCGCGGCGCGTGAGAGAGGTTGCCGCGTTCTCGTCGCGGTCGGAGGGGCTACCGTACCGGGGGCTACCTTCGTCGCCCTCCTCGCCCACGCCGAAGCGCGCGCGCGTTTCCTGAGCGAGCTCGTGCACTTCGTCCTCGAGGCCGGCTACGACGGGGTGGACCTCGACTGGGAATTCCCCGGAGCTCCGGAACGAGAACTCCACGCACGACTTGTCCGCGACCTGCGGTCTCGGCTCGAGGCGGCCTTCGCCTCCGGGCGTCCCGGCGTGAAGCCGCTCGTCCTGGTCGGGGTGACGACCGGTGCCTTCCTCGAGGGCTACGACTTTCCCGCTCTCGCGAAGGCGGCGGACTACCTCGTCCAGTTCGGCTACGACTTCCGCAACCCGGCGCTGGGGCCCTGGGCCCACACCGCCAAGCTGTGGCCCGATGGGTCGGACCGCCCCATCGAGGCCTCGGTGCGAGGCGTGGCGAGCGAGCTCGTTCGCCGAGGGGTTCCACGAGCCCAGGTGATCATCGGCTTCCCGATGTACGCGAGCGATGGCCAGCCTTGGATCTCCGTGCGCGAGCGAACGCTTAGACTCGCGCCGCCCACCCACCCGCTCTACCTCGAGAACGAACTCGACGGCATCTGGGTCACCGGCCCGGCCGCCCTCGAAGCTAAAGTGAGAAAGGCCATCGCGGGCAGCGAGGTCGAGGGCGGCGCAGTCGGTGGCATCGCGCTCTGGCAGCTCGGCCATCAAGGCCGCTTCACCGATCTCACCGATGCCCTGCGGCGAGCCCTCGACGCCGTTCCGCCGAAGAGCCCGCGGTGACGGAGGGACGAAGCGAGGGCCGGCGTTTGCCTCGGTCGTCGGGGGCCGGCCGGCCTCCTCCGATCACGGGAGACGAACCAGCGCGTGCACGATTTCCTTGTGCGAGAGCCGGCCTCGTTCCATAGCGGCGATGGCCTTCCGTCACTCGCCGTGGCCTCTCGGCGGCGGGGCGTGACGCCTAAGGGGCATCTTCTCGCCGGAACCCGCGGCTGCGTGGCGTTGCGCTGACCGGTCCCTGCCCAGAGCTCTCCGCCAGACGAAAGAAACATTCGTCGTTCGCAAGGAACTTCTTAGCACCAAGAATATCCCGCGAGCGAAAGCTGCCGAATTCCGGCCGGCTGGCCCCTGGCGCGGGCCTTGCCTGCCGCGAAGCTCGTGCCCCTTTTCCCTGCTCCTCTCCCGAGAGCCCTGCTCGTCCAGGCCCTGCTCGCGTTCGCTTCGGGCGTCCCGGCCGAGCCAGCGCCGGACCCGGAGGCCGCTCCGCAGCTGCCGGAGGTCCTGACGCAGAAGAAGGCCCTCGAGATCTTTCGGCAACGCGGCTTCGACCTGCTCGTTGCCGAGGCGAGCATCAAATCGGCCGAGGGCGATCTCACCATCGCCCGTTCCGTCGCCAACCCGGGCGTCTCCCTGGGCGTTGGCAAGAATTTTGACTGCGCCCCGCCGCAGGACTGCAGTGCCCTTTCCTACAGCGTGGGCATCTCGGACAGCGATGTCCTGTCGGGATGGGTCTCCGGCAAGTACGAGCTGCGCAAGACCGTCGCCGCGCGAGCGCTCGAGGCGGCGCGCCGCTCGCGTGACGACGCGCAGCGGACCCTCGAGTTCCAGTTGAAACAGGCCTACACGGCGGCCCTGGAGGCGCAAGCGCTCCTCAAGAACGCCGTGGAGACCCGCGACAGCGACCTCAGCACCCAGCGACTCAACCGACGCCGCTTTGCGCTCGGTGCCATCAACGAGGGCGACCTGGCCAAGATCGAGGTGGCGGAGCTCGAGGCGGAGCAGGCGCTCAGCCAGGCGGAGCAAAACCTGCGCACCGCCAAGGTGGGCGTGGCCTTCCTGCTCGGGTTTCGAACGCTCGTCCCGGATTTCCAGATGGACGAGCGCGAGTCCGAGTTCACGGTGCCCGCTGCGCTCAGCCAGGCGACCCGCGAGTCCTTGCTCAAGCAAGGACTCGCGCGCCGACCGGATCTGCGCGCCCTCTTCGAGCAGGAGAAGCGCTCCGAGGCCGGGCTCGCCCTGGCCCGGCGCAGCCGCATACCGGACTTCGGCCTCTCGGCGACCTACGCGGCCAACGGATCGGGCAACACCAACATCTCCCCTCCGAACCTCAGCATCGGCCTTTCCTTCGATCTGCCGATCTTCAACTTTGAGCGCGGGGAGATCGAGAAGGCGGAGGCCGACTTCACCACTCAGCGGCTCTTGCGCGAGAAGGCGGAGGCCACGGTCGTGTCGGACGTCGAGACGGCCTGGGCGCAGTTCGTCGCTGCGCGGCAGCTCGTGGAACGGATGCAGTCGACCTTGCTCTCTCGGGCCCAAAACGCACGCGACATCGCCCGCGTGCAGTACGAGAAGGGGGCGGCCTCCCTGCTCGACTTCCTGGACGCGCAGCGCACCTACACCGCCACCCGCGCCGAGTACGCGCAGGACTTGGCCGCCTACTGGAACGCGGTTGCGCTGCTCGAAGAGGCGGTGGGCCAGGATCTCCGGTCATGAAAGCATGGGTCTTTGGGGGACTCGTGGCCTTTACGGCCCTCGCCGGGTGCCGGTCGGGTAAGGGCGGCGAGCCCTCGCCCCCCGCGGACGAGCTGTGGCTAGCGCCCGCGGTCTTCGAGAAAAAAGAATCGCGGGTGGTGGAGGCACGCGTGCAGGTGTTGCCGCGGGCCATCCGGACCGGAGGACGTTTCGCCTTCGACGACGAGCGGGTGGCGCACGTCTTCTCTCCCGTGACCGGTCGTGTGACCCGCATCCTGGCGCAGCTCGGTCAGCGGGTGAAGAAGGGTACGCCCCTGCTGGCGGTCGCCTCGCCGGATGTCGGGAGCGCGGTCTCCGACGAGGTGAAGGCGCGAGCGGACCTGACCGCCGCCGAGCACGAGTTCGAGCGCCAGCACAGGCTGTTCGCGGAGGAGGCGGCGTCCGGCCGTGATTTCGAGTCGGCCGAGGACAGTTACCGAAAGGCCAAGGCCGAGGAGGAACGTGCCCTCCAGCGGCTGAAACTCTTGCGTTCGGGTCAGGTGGACCCGCTGACCCAGGAGTACACGTTGCCGAGCCCCATCGGCGGTCGGGTGGTGGCGAGCGGGGTGAACCCCGGGGTCGAGATCCAGGGCCAGTTCTCCGGCGGTTCCGCCGTCGAGCTCTTCACCATTGGGGACAACGACCGCCTCTGGCTCTTCGCCGACGTGACCGAGGCAGACCTCCCCGATGTCCGACTGGGCGCTCCGGTGAGCGTGCGCGTCCTCGCTTATCCCGAACGCACGTTTGCTGGGAAGGTCGACTGGATTAGCCCGGTGCTCGATCCCGCCCTCCGCACCGCCCGCGTACGGTGCGCGCTCGCGAACCCGGAGGGCCTGCTCAAGCCGGAGATGTACGCCACCGTTTCCATAGAGCAGCAGGCGGTTCAAAGGCTCGCCATCCCTCGGCAGGCGCTGCTGCGCATCAACGAGCACCCATTCGTCTACGTGGCTGCAGGGACGCGCAGCGACGGGCGGCGGGTCTTCAAGCTGCGTCAGGTCGAGGTCGTGGAACGCCCGGAACCGGGGCGAGGGGTCCGCGGGCCCTCGGATGGGCTGCAGTTGGAGCCCCGGCAGGAGGAAACGGCCGAGGTGCTCGGCGGGCTCACCGAGGGCGAGAAGGTGCTCGTCGAGCAAACGCGCACGGCTGCCAACATCGGTGGAGAGGTGGTCCTCCCCGGGGACCAGGCGGCGCGCAGGATCTCGACGGTGGCTGTCCAGCTCAAGGACGTCGATCACGCCATCACCGTGGGCGGGCGCCTGACCTTCGACGACCTGCGCGTCACCCACGTCTTCTCCCCGGTGGGCGGGCGGATCTCCCGGCTCCTGGCAGCCCCGGGCCAGCACGTGAGGAGGAACGGGCCGCTCGCCGTCGTCCTCTCCCCGGACCTGGGGAGCGCCTTCTCCGACGAGCTCAAGGCGAGGGCCGATCTCGTGGCGGCCGAGCACGAGCGCGACCGCCAGCGCGAGATGTACGCGCTCAAGGCGAGCGCCGCGCGCGATCTGGAGGCTGCCCAGGACAACTATGAGCGGGCCCGGGCCGAGTACCATCGCGCCGAACAGAAGACGAGGCTCCTGCGGCAGGGCGCGCTCGATTCGGTGAGCCAGGCCTACGTGCTGCGCAGTCCATTGGACGGTGAGGTCATCGGACGTATGGCCAACCCGGGACTCGAGGTCCAGGGTCAATATTCGGGTGCGGGCAACGTGGTCGAGCTCTTCACCATAGGGAATAGCGATCCTCTCTGGCTACTCGGTGACGTGTACGAGACCGACCTGCCCTACGTGAAGGTGGGCTCCGATCTGGTGCTGCGCGTCTCGGCCTATCCTCAGCGCACCTTTCACGGAAAGGTGGACTACATCGCGGACGTCCTCGACCCGGTCCAGCGCACGGTCAAGGTGCGCTGCGTGCTCGCGAACCCGGAGGGGCTCTTGCGCCCCGAGATGTACGGTGTGGCGAGCATCGCCGCGCCAGTCCAGCAGGCGGTGGCGGTACCCCGCGAGGCGGTCCTGCGCCTCGGGGACGAGACCATGGTGTTCGTCGAGCAGGCACCTGGAGCCGACGGCCAGGTCCCGTTCGAGCGGCGCCGGGTGGTCGCCAACGAGCAGCTGGCGGGCGACTGGGTGCCGGTCCTGGCCGGCCTGCGGCCTGGCGAGCGCGTCGCCACGCGCGGTTCGATCTTCCTCCTCGGGATGTAGGTGCCGGGATGGTCCAGAGACTCGTCGAGATCGCTCTTCGCAATCGCATCATCGTGGGCGTGCTGTCTCTCGTCCTGGTCGCGGTGGGGATGGGCGCCTTCCACCGGCTTCCCATCGAGGCCTACCCGAACCCGGTTCCACCCTTGGTGGAGGTGATCGCGCAGCCTCCGGGGTGGAGCGCCGAGGAGACCGAGCGCTACGTCACGATACCCCTCGAGATCGGGCTGTCGGGCATCAACGGGCTCGACCACGTCCGCTCGCAATCGCTCTTCGGGCTGGCCGACGTCAAATGCTATTTCAAATGGGGTGTGGACTACTGGGCGGCCCGCCAGGAGGTCGTCAATCGGCTTCAATTCATCTCCCTGCCGGCCGGCATCAGCGCCCAGCTCTCGCCTTGGAACGCCATCGGCGAGGTGTTTCGCTACAACCTGCGCGGGAAGGGCTATTCGCTCATCGAACTCAAGGCGGCCGAAGATTGGATCCTGGAACGGCAATGGAAGCAGGTCCCGGGCGTCATCGACGTGACGAGCTTCGGCGGGCTCACCAAGGAGTACCATGTCGAGGTCGATCCCTATCTGTTGCGAGCGCGCGGAGCGACGCTGACCCAGCTCTCGGCGGCCCTCGCCAACGCCAACCAGAACGTGGGCGGCCAGCGCGTCACGCTGGGCCAGCAGGCCTACACCATCCGTGGCATCGGTCTCATCTCCTCGCTGCGGGACATCGAGGACGTGGTGATCCTCGAGCAGAAGGGCGTGCCGGTGCGCGTGCGCGACGTGGCGACGGTCTCCATCGGCAGTGCACCCCGGCTCGGAAAGGTCGGTCGGGACGGGGACGACGATGTCGTCCAGGGCACCATCCTCATGAAGTACGGAGGCGAGACCGAGGCGACCCTGCAAGGCATCCACGGGCGCATCGACTACATACGCAAGAACCGCCTCTTGCCGCCCGGGATGGAGATCGACCCCTTCTACGATCGCGGCGATCTGGTGAAGCTCACCACCCACACCGTCCTCGAGAACCTGCTCATGGGGATGGCTCTCGTGACGATCGTCCTCGTCCTCTTCCTCGGGAACTTCAGGGCCGCCCTCATCACCGCGCTCAACATCCCGCTCGCCCTCATGGTGGCCTTCATCGGCATGGTGGCGACCGGCACCCCGGCGAACCTCATCTCGCTCGGCGCGGTCGACTTCGGGATTGTCGTCCATTCGACCGTCATCATGATGGAGAACATCTTCCGCCACCTCGGCGAGCACGGTCGGGCCTCGGTGGCCGAACGCATCCGCGGCGCGGTGTCCGAGGTGGGAAGGCCCATGGCCTTCTCCACCGTGATCATCGCCGTCGCCTTCCTGCCCCTGTTCACCCTGACGGGCGTCTCCGGCGTCATCTTCGCGCCCATGTCGCACACCTACGCCCTCGCCATCGGCGGGGCTGTTGTGCTCGCCGTCACGCTCACCCCGGTCCTGGCCTCCTGGTCCTTCCGGGCCCGCTCGGTGACGCGGGCGAGGAAGTCCGGGCTGGTCGGCCGCTTCTTCCAGGCCCACATCGAGGAGGATGAGGAGGAGACGAACTTCATCATGCGGTTCCTCCACCGCCTCTACAATCCCTTGTTCGACGCGGCGCTGCGCTGGCCCAGACTGGCCTTCGTGGTGGGCCTCGGCGTCATCCTGGCCTGTGTCGCGCTCTACCCCCTGCTCGGCAAGGAATTCATGCCCAAGCTCGAGGAGGGGAACTTCTGGATAAGGGCGACCCTGCCGACCTCCGTCTCGTTCGAGGAGTCGTCCAAGCACGTGGCCCGCATGCGGCAGATCCTGCGCAGCCACCCCGAGGTGATCACGGTCACCTCCCAGCTCGGCCGGCCCGATGACGGCACCGACGTGACCGGCTTCTACAACCTCGAGTTCTTCGCTCCCCTGAAGCCCTTCGACGAGTGGCCGCGCGGGCTCAACAAGGAGGACCTGAAGGCCAAGCTCCAGGGCGAGCTCGAGCGCGAGTTCCCCGGGGTGGTCTTCAACTTCTCCCAGTACATCTCGGACAACGTGGAGGAGGCGCTCTCGGGAGTGAAGGGGGAGAACAGCGTCAAGGTGACGGGTCCGGACATCCGCAACAACGACGCGGTGGCGGAATTGGTGTCGGCGACCATGAGCAAGGTGAAGGGGGTCGAGGATCTGGGACTGTTCCAGTCCATGGGCCAGCCCAGCATCAAGATCGTTCCCGACCGGAACCAGTGCGATCGCTACGGGCTCAACACCGGTGACGTGGAGGCGGTCATCCAGACGGCCATCGGGGGGCAGGCGGTCACGCAGGTCTTCGAGGGCGAGAAGAGCTTTGCGCTCACCGTGCGATGGCTGCCCCGGTACCGGAGCGACCTCGCGGCCATCCGGAACATCGCGGTCTCGTCGCCGGACGGAAGCCAGATCCCCCTCGGACAGCTGGCCACAATCAGCGCCGAAGATAGTCCCAACGTGGTCTACCGCGAGGACGGGAGACGCTACACTCCGGTGAAATTCTCTGTGCGGGGACGCGACCTCGCCTCGACCATCGCGGAGTCAGTGCACAGGATCGCCGAGGAGGTCCGCCTCTCCCCGGAGACGAACCTCATCTGGGCCGGCGAGATCAACGAGCTCAAGGAGGCCGAGGACCGGGTCCTCGTCATCGTCCCCCTCACCCTCCTGCTCATCGCATTCCTCGTCTACAGCGCGGTGCGCAACTGGCTCGACACCCTCATCGTCCTCGCCAACATCCCAGTGGCCTGCAGCGGGGGAATCCTGGCCCTCCTCGTCACCGGGCAGGACCTCTCGGTCTCGGCCGCCATGGGGTTCATCTCCATCTTCGGCATCGCGGTGCAGGCCGCGCTCATCATGGTGACGTACTTCCAGCAGCGCTACGTGAGCGGGCTCTCGTACGTGCAGTCCGCCCGCCAGGCGGCCGAAAAGCGGTTCCGCTCCGTGCTCATGACCGCCCTGGTGGCGACGCTCGGCCTGTTGCCCGCCGCGCTCTCGCACGGCATCGGAGCCGAGACCTACAAGCCCCTCGCCATCGTCGTCATCGGGGGTTGCCTCGTCATTCCGTTCTTGACGCGCGTCCTCCAGCCGCCGCTCCTCGTGCTCGCGCACCGCCGCTTCCCGTACCCTGAGACCGCACCTACGGTGAAGCCAATGCCGAACGTGCCTGCCGCCCAGGTGGTGGCCCTCGTCGAGCATCTCGACGCGCGAGGCGGACAAGACGACCGGGAGGCCTTCCCCGCCCCGACCGGTCACCCGCCCGACGAGGTGAACAGCGTCGTTCAGGCGGCCGAGCTCCTCGGTTTCGTCGAGGTGCGCGGGTCGGTCCTGGGTCTCTCCACCGACGGGGAGCGCCTTGCCAGGGCGAGCGAGATCGACCGTCAGGTTCTGTGGCGCGAACGCATCGTCCGGCTTCCCATCTTCCACTACGTCATCGAGGCCCTGGCCCGACAGGAGGAGCACCGCATTCATCGGGACTTCGTCCTCGAGCTCATCGCGGTGCACCTGCCCCGAGAGAAGTACGAGTCCGTCTTCCAAACCTTCGTCGACTGGTCGCGCTACGGGGATCTCTTCGACTACGATGAGGAGACCCACACCCTCGTGTCCAGGCATGCGGGAGAGCAGAGGCTGAGAGGAGCCGCACCATGAGGATCAGCGAGTTTCTCTGTGCTGATGCCGTGATCGCCGACCTGCGGGGCGCTAGCCCCGCCGAGGTCCTCGCGGAGCTCTGCCGGCCGCTCGCCCGCGAGGGCCTCGACGCGAAACAGCTCCTCGAGATCTTGATGCGACGCGAGAGACTCGGATCGACCGGGGTCGGCGACGGCTTCGCCATCCCGCACGGCACGTACGGGGGGCCCTCCCGGTTCCTGGCCAGCTTCGGTCGGTCACGACGCGGAATCGAATTCAATGCGCTCGACGGCAAGCCCACGCGCTTCTTCTTCGCGCTGTTCGTGTCCCAGTCCAGCGCGGGACCCCATCTGCAGGCCCTCGCTCGCGTGAGCCGGATCTTCATGAACCCCGCCTTCCGCGAGGCCGTGCTCGACGCTCACGCCGCAGCGGACATCTACCGGCTCATCCTCGAGGCCGATGCTCGGGTCGATGCGGGATGAAGACGGCATGGCCCGGGCTCGGTGTAGAGCGAGGAGCGATTGGCCGATCGCTCGGATCCGGCTGCTGGCGAGCGGTCCCGCGCCACGCCCCCTCGTCGCCGCCTGTCGGTCGAGGAAGAACGGCCGGGCGGGGAAGGGTGACCGAGGCGCGGCAGGCTTGCAGTTGGTGAGGTGAGGAAATTGGCATGAAGTTACGCCCGCGCATCGCATCGGTCTCGTGCCTCGTCGCGCTCACCTCGGTGGCCACGACCGGGGTCCTGCTCATCCACCAGGCCGGAGCCTACTCGCGAAACGGGTTGCTGCAGCGGCAGACCTTGCTCGTGCAGAACCGCGCCTTCGCCCTCGGAGACAGCATCGACGTGGCGGCGCGGGAGCTGACGCGCCTGTCGCACATGGCCGAGGTCGACCTCACCGACAACGACATCCGGCCCGAGGCGGCGCTGCTCGCTCATGCCCATCACAACTCGACGCTCTTCAACATCGGGCTCCAGATCGAAGATGCGAGCGGGCGTTGCCTGTGGTCCGAGCCGGCCTCCTCGGCTTGCCAGGGGTTCTCCTACGCGGGCCAGCCCTGGTTCGAGGCGGGGCGGCGCTCGAGTGGACCGGTGGTGATGGGACAGCATGGGGGCTCCGAACCCTCGCTCATCAATCTCGTCGTCCCCATCGGGGGTAAGCCGGGCGCGGCAGACGGGGTCCTGCGCGGGATCATCGACCTGCGGACCGATCGGATCATTTCGCCGGCCATGACGCTGGATCTGCCGCCCGGTACCGAGGCCGCCCTGGTCGCGCCGGAGGGCGATCTCGTGTTCCCGTCGCAGCTCCAGCGGAGGAGCGACTGGGCGAGGGCCCTCGCCGCCTCGACCTCGCAGCAGGCGGGGGCCTTCGTGGCCGATGAGCCAGCTGGACGGCACCTGTACGCCTACGCCCCGGTACCGCACTCGGAATGGGGTCTCGTCTTTCGCTGGCCCTATCGAGCCCTCGATGTGGGGCTCGAGCATCAGCTCCGCCTGCTCCTCCAGATCCTGGCCTTCGGTGGGGTGGTCGCCATCCTGCTCGGCTACGTGTCGGCCCGGTTCCTCACCCGGCCGCTCGAGGATCTGCTTCGTGCCGTGCGCTCGCTCGGCGCAGCCCGGGAGAAGGGCCAGGCCGAAGCGGCCGACGCCCCGGAGGGCGTGGAGCGGGCCGACGAACTCGGGGAACTGGCGCGGGCCTTCGTGGAGCTACGCCGCCAGCTTGCGGAGGGGGACGTGGTGCACCGCGACGACCTCGAGCGCATCCGGGAGCTCGCGAGCTCGCTCGAGGAACGGGTGCACGAGCGCACGGCCGAGCTGGAAGAGGCGCAGCGCTCGCTCGTGGCTCAGGAACGCCTGGCCGCCATGGGCCGCGCGGCCGCGGTCATCTCTCACGAGCTCAAGAACTCGCTCAACGCGCTCGGCATGGGGTTCGACCTCGTCGCCCTCGAGGCGGTGCGGCTTCCGCACCTCGCCCGCGTCAACGCCCAGGTGCGCGCCGAGGTGAACCGCCTGCGGACCATGGCCGACGAGCTGCTCGTCTTCGCTCGAACCCCGAGGCTCGAGCCCCGGCCCATCGACCTCAACGACCTCGTTCGGCAGACGGTCGAGCTCTGCTCGGAGCAAGCGCTCTCGGCCGGAGTCCGGGTAGAAGAGGAGCTCACCGGGGGAGGCGCGCCCCTCGTCGTCCCGTGCGATGCGGAGCTCATGCGCAGCGTCTTCGTGAACCTGGTGCAGAACGCGATCGAGGCGGTGGCCTGGGCCACGACGCCCGGAGCGCAGCGCGAGGTGCGCATCTCGACCGAGACCCAGGCCGGGACAGGCCACCCCTTCGCAAGCGTCACCGTGGAGGACAGCGGACCGGGTGTTTCGTCGGATGCCCGCGAACACCTGTTCGAGCCCTTTTTCACGACCAAGCGCAACGGGACCGGGCTCGGGCTCGCCACCGCCCAGCGTTTCGCCGCCGCCCACGGGGGACACATCGAGCTCGGACGATCTTCGCTGGGAGGGGCGCGCTTCGTGGTACGCCTGCCCGTCCGGCGCGCCCGCGGCCACCTGGAGGTGGCGTGATGAGCTTCAGCGTGCTGGTGGTCGACGACGAGAAATCCTTTCGGGTCATCGCCCAGGCGGCCCTCGAGCGCGAGGGATACACGGTGCGGACCGCCGATTCGGGTGCTGCCGGGGCCCGGTCCTGGCGCGAGACCCCGGCCGACGTGGTCCTCCTCGATCGCAACCTGCCCGATGTGGACGGTGTCGACCTGCTGGCGGTGCTCTCCCGGGAGGCCGAGGAGCGCGGGGCGGACACCCTCTTCCTCGTGGCCACCGCTTACGCCGACGTTGAGAATGCGGTGGCCGCGCTGCGCCACGGAGCCGAGGACTATTTGACGAAGCCACTGCAGCTCTCCGAGCTCGTGGTGAAGATCCGAAAGGCTCTCGAAGCGCGCCGCCTGCGCCATCGCGTGCGAGCGCTGCGCAGGGAAGCGAGGCAGCCCATCGATGCGCTGCTCAGCTCGGAGAGCCAGCCCATGCGCGAGGTGCTGGAGAGGGCCCGCCGGGTGGCCCAGAGCCCGTCCACCTCGGTCTTGCTGCAGGGGGAGAGCGGCACGGGCAAGGAAGTGGTGGCTCGCCTCATCCACGACGAGACACCGGGCCGGCGGGACGAGGCGATGGTGGTCCTCAACTGCTCTTCGATTGCCGAGGGACTCCTCGAGTCGGAGCTCTTTGGGCATGAACGCGGCGCCTTCACCGATGCCAAGGCCGCCAAGCCCGGCCTCCTCGAGCTGGCGGCTGGCGGCACGCTCTTCCTCGACGAGGTGGGAGAGCTGGGTCCGGCCTTGCAGACGAAGCTCCTCGGTGCGCTCGAGACCACCACCTTCCGCCGCGTGGGCGGCACCCGCGACTTCGCGGCGGATGTGCGCGTCATCGCCGCCACCAACCGCAACCTCGAAGCCGACGTGGAACGAGGCCGCTTCCGACTCGATCTCTTCCACCGGCTGGACGTGTTCCACCTCACTCTTCCTCCGTTGCGCGAGCGGCGTGAGGACATCCTCGACCTGGCCCGCTGGTTGTTGAGCCGCATCGGTCAGCGCCTCGGTCGGCACTGCCCGAAGCTCTCCGTGGAGGCCGAGCAGGTACTCCTCGGCTACGGGTATCCGGGTAACGTCCGTGAACTGCGCAACGTCCTCGAGCGTGCGCTGATCCTGGAAACGGGGCGGGAGATCACGGCGGGCTCCCTGCTCTTGGGCCGGCCCGCCCGACCCGCGGGCGAAACAAGACAGGCCTTCTTCACCGCGGCCCTGCGCGAGGACGGGCGGCCTCCCTCGCTTGCAGAGCTGGAGAAGGAATACGTCGAGCGGCTCCTCGCCCACACGCGAGGCAACCGTGCCGAGGTGGCGCGCCTGCTCAGGGTGTCCTACCCGACGGTGGCGAAGAAGATCGCCGACTACGAAATCAAGGTCAAAGACTGATCTTGGTTCCGATTGGCGTCGCGGCAAGAAATTGACCGCGCAGGAGGCCATCCCCGACGGGCAAACAGCCAGGACCGCTCGACACGGGCAGGGCTCGACGGAGGCAAGCCTGGAAACCCCGGGTGCACCGCCGATCCGGCTCGGCTGCTCGCCACCGTGTCTCAAACCGTTCCCACTTCGCGACGCGCCTCGTTCCGAAGCTTGAGCCACGTCCGGGACAGGCCGGATGTGCCCGCCCCTAAGGGGCCGTCCCGCCCGCCCAGAGGCCTCCGGCCCAGGTTCACCGTTCCGGCTCGCTGTGAAGGACCGCCGGCGCGCATCGCGGCGGACAAATTTCTTGCACGATGAGGGTTCGAGTCCGGGTAGCATCGCGCCTCTCGGCTCCCATGGATTGGCCCGGTGTCGGGCCTGTGACGGGATGATGTCATGCGTCTCGCTCGCCGCCGGCACGAGTCGCCCACGTTGCCGAGGGAGAGGGTGTCGAGCTAAGGCACGTTCATGGCTTCCAATCAGGCGAGGGGAGCGCGGGAAGGCTGCGTTGCCGCACAAGAAACGTCGGCAGGGACCCTGAGTCCCGGTATCGTCGTTTCGCGCCTCAATCGGCGGCAAGGGTGGCCTTGAGCCCTGACGACCATCGAGGCCGAGTTTCCCGGAGGGTGAGGGCCGTCATGTTCGCCTCCGAGTCAGCGTCCACTCCAGGCTGGCCTTGGGGCAGGCGGTCCACCATGCCGACGAGGCTTCTCCACATGCTGTGTCATTCTAGGTCGCAGTTCTTCTCCGCACTCCTTCCGCTGTGGCTCGTCATCTCGCTTCCGTTCCCGGCTGCAAGCCTGGCGGAAGAAGGATCCCCTAGCGAGCCGGAGCCGTCGGCGCCCGTCGGCTCGCCCGCGCCTGCTCGTGCACTGCGCGAAGAGGCTGGCGGCGATGAAGGTTTCTTCGTCCATTTTCAGTCGACGGTGGCTAGCCAGTTTCACCCCACCTTCTCGGCGCGGTACTCGGGTCAGAACAGCATGCAGACGGGCGAGCAGTGGGCCAGCTCGGTCGTCACCGACCTCTTCACCGGTCTGCGCTTGTGGAAGGGAGGACAACTCTACTTCAACCCTTTGCTCAGCGGTGGTCGCGGACTGAGCTCCACCCTGGGGGTTGCCGCTTTCCCAAGCGGCGAGGTGTACCGCGTCGGGGACCCGGCGCCCACCGTCCTCGTCGGGCGCCTGTTCCTTCGCCAGGTGATCGGACTCGGGGGTGGAGCCGTACCGATCGAGTCGGGGCCTATCCAGCTGGCCGGTCAGCATGACCGGGACAGTTTGACCCTCACCCTGGGCAAGGTGACGACCACCGACTTCGTCGACAGCAATCCGGTCTCGAATGACCCGCACACGGGCTTCATGAGCTGGGGCTTGTGGGCTTCGGGCGCCTACGACTACCCGGCCGACACCCGCGGCTACACCTTCGGTGCCGCGGCCGATCTGACCATGGGCTGGTGGTCAGTTCGCGCCGGGACGTTCCTCGAGCCCACCACGGCCAACGGGGACAACATGCAGTTCGACTACTTCAAGGCGCGCGGGCTCGTCGCAGAATTCGAGGGGCGCTACGTGCTGGGTGGGCTGCCTGGGGGAGCGCGCATCCTGGTGTTCGTCAACACGGCCGACATGGGGAGCTACGCCGAGGCGCTCACCGCCTCGCCGCTCGCGCCCGACGTGACGAAGACACGCGTCCAGGGAAGGACCAAGTATGGCTTCGCCGCGAGCGCCAACCAGGATCTCGGCAACGGGCTGAGTGCCTTCTTGCGCCTGAGCTACGACGATGGCCACACCGAGACGTGGGCTTTCACCGAGATCGATAGGTCCGTCGCCGGTGGGCTGGTCCAGTCGGGTTCGCGGTGGGGTCGGCCTGGCGACGCAGCCGGAGTGGGCCTTGTCGTGAGCGGACTATCCGACCTGCACCGCCGCTATCTCGCGGCGGGCGGCTACGGCTTCATCATCGGGGACGGCGCCCTGAGCTACGCGCCGGAGACGCTGGCCGAGCTGTACTACCGGGTGGCCGTCACCCAGGAGGTCTCGGCGGGAGTGAACTACCAACCCATCTTCAACCCGGCCTACAACAGCGCGCGGGGGCCCATCCAGGTCTTTACCGGACGAGTGCACGTGGCGTTCTAGCTCGGGACTCCGGACGAGCGCGGCCCCTGGGTGCGCTCACCCGTGGGGGCGAGGCGCGCTTAGCCGGCTCGCCCGTACAGCGTCGCGAGTGACCTCAGCTCCTCCGCGACCTTGCGTGTCAAGGCGCCCTCCTGCAGACGCCAGCGCCAATTTCCCGACGAGGTTCCGGGCCGGTTCATCCGAGCCTCGCTCCCGAGGCCGAGGACGTCCTGAACGGGGGCCATGGCGGTGCCCGCCACCGAGGCCTCAATCGCACGTAGTAACACCCAGTGAATGTTGGTCCCGTCGGTATCGAGATAACGGCGTGCCAGAGCCTTCTCGCGGACCACGTCTTCCGGCGTCCGAGTCGAATCGCCGCCCTCGCTCGCCCACCAACCCGCCACGGTGTCGTTGTCATGCGTGCCCGTATAGGCCGCGAGGTCGCGCTCGTAGCTGTGGGGCCGGAAAGAGGTGGCCTGGGGGTCGTTGCCGAAGGCAAACTGCAAGATGGCCATGCCGGGAAGGCGCAGCTGCAGGCGAAGGGCCTCGACGGGCGCCGTGATGACGCCCAGGTTCTCGGCGAAGAAGGGTAGCCGCCCCAGTGCCCCCTGCATCCGCTCGAACAGGTGCAGCCCAGGGCCTTTCCGCCACGTGCCGGTCGCGGCGGTAGGGGAGCCGGACGGGATCGACCAGTAGCTCTCGAATCCGCGAAAGTGATCCAGGCGAACCTCGTCCACCCAGGCGAGCGCCGCGCGGACCCTTTCGATGAAGAACGCCGAGCAACCCTCCAGGCACTCATCCCAGCGATAGAGTGGATTGCCCCACAGCTGGCCGGTCGCCGAAAAGTAGTCGGGCGGCACTCCGGCCACCGCAAGCGGTTCTCCCTGCCCGTCGAGCTGGAAGATCTCGCGTTGCGTCCACACCTCGGCGCTGTCGTGAGCCACGTAGATGGGGATGTCCCCCACGAGGGAAATCCCTCGTTCGTGACAGTGGGCGAGCAGTGCCCTCCACTGAAGGTCGAATAGAAACTGGGAGATGACATGGCCCTCCACCTCGCCGCGCAAGTCGACCTTCGCGCGGGCCAGGGCGGCCGGGTCGCGGGAGGCGAGCTCATGCGGCCAGGCGCGCCAGGACACGCCACCGTGGGCTTCCTTGAGGGCGAGGAAGAGGGCCAGATCGCCGAGCCACGCGGAGCGCTCCTCGCGAAAGGCTTCGAGCGCGCTGCGCAACCCCCGGTTCGCCCGACCGGCGAAGCATGCGGCGACGTGCCGGAGGAGCGCATGCCGCAAGGGAATGAGTGCGCCGAAATCGACGGCCCCGCTCGTGTTGACCCGCGCCTGCTCGATCTCGTCCCCTTTGAGGAGACCGTCCGCCGCGAGCCGCTCGGGGCTCACGAGGAGGGGGTTGCCTGCGAAGGCACCGAGAGACTGGTACGGGGAATCGCCGTACCCCGTCGGGCCCAGGGGGAGGACCTGCCAGACCCTTTGACCCGCGGCCTCGAGGAAGTCAGCGAAGGCATGTGCCTGAGGCCCGAGATCCCCGATTCCAAATGGCCCGGGCAAGGAAGTCGGGTGCAAGAGAAGACCGCTCCGGCGCGCGGGTCCGTTGGCGAGCTCTACCATGAGAGACCTCTCGAGTAGCGTCGCAGCCAGAGATGAACCTTAAACGCGCGGCGGGGGAAAGCGTGACGAAGTGCGACCGTCGGCAGAGAGCGGGCTACGGGAAAACATCCACGCCGTGCTCGCGCCTCGCTCGAAACTGCAACCCGGGGCGCGTGGCAACGGAGCGGGAGAACGCCATGGCAAAGCGAGCGTGGAGGTGCCTCGAGTGCCCCTTCCGGGAGGCCCGCGGAGGCGGCCAGCCGCTCGTCGGGACCGTCCGAAAGGCGGATGCCGCGCAGCGCGCAATGCGACTTCACGTGAGAGCCAGGCGAATCCCTTCGCAGTTCAGTCACGGGCCCGAGCAGGGCCTCCTCGGCAACACCCCTTCGGCGCCTTCTTCTGATTTCTCGAGATACACAGTGTGTTGCCGGGTTGGGCCACAATAACTCAAAGCGTGAGGGAGCGATCGTGGATGCTATTCAATGGGTGAAGAGGGATCATCGAAACGTCGAGAAGCTCCTTCGGGAGTTCCAGCGCGCTGCGAAGACGACCAAGAAGGCCGAGATGGAGCGCCTGGTACGTGAAGTGGTCAAGGAACTGTCGATCCATGCCGCCTGTGAGGAACAGATCCTCTACCCGGCACTGCGGGAGGTGTCAGGCACCGAGGATGAGGTCCTCGAGGCGTTGGAGGAGCATCACGCGGTCAAGCTCTCGCTCGCGGAGCTCGAAAAGATGACGGCCGAGGACGAGCGCTTCGAAGCCAAGATGTGGGTCCTCGCGCACATGGTTCGGCAGCACGTCGAGGAAGAGGAGCGCGCCCTGCTCCCGCGGTTGCGCCGCGGGCTGTCTGCCGCCGATTTGCGCGAGCTTGGCAAGCTTCTCGAGAGCGCGAAACGCATCGCTCCAACCCATCCGCACCCGGGTGCGCCGGACTCGCCACTCGGTAGCGTCGTCGCGGGAGCGCTGGCTGCCATCGTGGACCGGACGCGCGACGCGCTGCGGACTACCAAGGAACGAGGCGCGAGGCAGCTCGGCGCCCGAGCTCGAGCTCGGAGTGCGGCGCGCATCGCGGCGTCGAAGCAGCGACACGGGCACGCCGAGCACCGGCCTCAGCACTGAGCGCCGGCAGCTGGCGCGGGGCTCTGCCCGCTGGAGCGCGACCAGGAGAGCGAGTGGTGCCTCGCGAGCTTGTCGTGCGACCTGCTTCTCGGGTGAACCCGGTCCCTCCCGCCTTGGTCCCTCGCACCGGACAGGACGGATGGTCATGTGTGAGTAGAGCCGCATCGCTCAGAGAGGCAATTCATGGCGCACAAGATCCGAGTAGCGTGCATCCTCGCTGATGGCTTCGAAGACGCCGAGCTGCGGGTGCCGTACGACCGCATGCAGGACGAGGGGTACGAGATCGACATCGTGGGGCTCAAGGCTGGAGAGATCATCAAGGGCAAGGGAGGCAAGGAGACAGTCCAGGCGGACAAAGGGATCGACGAGGTCAAGGCCGAGGATTACCAGGCACTTTTCATCCCGGGCGGCTACTCGCCCGATCACCTCCGACTCGACAGGCGGTTCGTCGAGCTCGCCAGGGCATTCGAGACGCAGCACAAGACGGTGGCGGCGGTGTGCCACGGCCCCCAGGTCCTCATCTCCGCTCGGCTGGTCAAGGGTCGCACCCTTACCGCGTGGCCGACCATCCAGGACGACCTGGGGCAGATGGGTGCGCGGGTCAAGGACGAGGCCGTGGTGGTCGACGACAACTGGATCACGAGCCGCAAGCCCGAAGATCTGAAGGAGTTCAGCGAAGCGATCGTGCGCCACCTGCCCCATTGACTCGGCGGAGGTGGGAGGCTCTTGCAATGGCCGAGCGCCGCACCAAGGAACGCGGTCGCGATTCGGAACGCCGCCTCACATCGGCGATTGCGCCTTCGCCGGCCCTGCGCGACTTAAAGCGTGAGGCGGCCGGGTGCCGCGCCTGCCCGCTGTGGCAGCGGGCCACGCAGACGGTGTTCGGGGAGGGTGCTCCCAAGGCCGATATCATGCTCGTCGGCGAGCAACCGGGTGATCGCGAGGACCTTCAGGGACACCCTTTCGTGGGCCCGGCTGGACTGCTCCTCGAGCGTGCAATTGCCTCGGCGGGTCTCGATCGGAGACGCATTTACCGGACGAACGTGGTGAAGCACTTCAAGTGGGAGCAACGTGGAAAGAAGCGCATCCATCAGAGGCCGGATTCGCAGGAGATCGCCGCTTGCCGCCCCTGGCTCGATGCCGAGCTCGCAGCTGTCCGTCCGACGGCTCTCGTCTGCTTGGGAGCCACGGCCGCCCAGGCCTTGTTCGGAAGAGGCTTCAAGGTGACGCGCCAGCGCGGCAGCCTCGTCCGCTCCTCGCTCGCTCCACTCGCCATGGGGACCGTGCACCCATCCGCGATCCTGCGTTTGCCCGACGAAGAGAGCCGACGGCAAGGGTTTCGCGAATTCGTATCGGATCTCGAGCACCTGCGACTGGCGCTCGGCGGGCAAGAACAACCCGCCTGAGGCCACGCGGCAGCGCCATGCAGTCGGCTCCACGAGGCGCCGTAGTACGCGGCTGACCCTGTCCGAGACTCCGGCGTGCCCGCGTTCGACTTCGAGCCGGGCCGTCATACGTGGGAGCCCAAGTTGAGGTTCGCCGCCGATACCTTCTCCTGCACCCTTACGCGGCCGGCCTGCGATGGCCGAGCGGCACCATTCTCGAGATTGCGAAGCGCGAAGGGTTCCTTGCGCGTTCTTGCGACTCGGTCTGTCGAAGGATGGTGAGGCGGGCTTGCTCGCTCCGAGCGCAGCAGTTAGCGGGGGCAGTCGCGAGCCGGTGCGGGGGTCACGAGCGATTCGCCCGACCCTGACCATCCGTCCCAGCTGCACAACGACCCAAGATTCTAGCGCCGTCATCCGCCTGCCGAGCGTGGTCCAAGGGAGGTCCACCACAAAACCCGGAGGCAGACCATGATGAACCAGAGGAGCATCCTCACCGTCGCGCTCTTGCTGCTGTGGGGATGTTCGAGTAGCACGGCGCAGGAACCCTCCCAGGGCACATCGACGAAGGTAGAAGCCGCAACAACCGGCGTTCCACTAGCGATCTCATCTCAACGGGACGTCAATGCAGCGATTCTGCCCGTTCCGCCGGTCGTCGCGTCGACCGTGCCTGCCAACGGGGATCTCAACCCCTATGGTGTCGCATTCGTGCCACCGGAGTTTCCTTCCGGTGGTCTTCTCAACCCTGGCGACCTCCTCGTCTCGAATTTCAACAACAGCCAGAATCAGCAAGGGACGGGGACCACCATTGTCAAGTTTGCCCCCAATGGGTCGCAGACCCTCTTCTTCCAAGGACAAACCGGGCTCGGTCTCACGACCGCGCTGGAGATCCTCAAGGCAGGTTTCGTGCTCGTCGGAAACTTCCCTTCCAGTGACGGGACCTGCGGGAACTCCCAGCCCGGATCCATTCTCGTGATCGATGGCTCGGGGCGGCTCGTCACGTCAGTGACGCCGACCGGCCTGAACGGACCGTGGGACTCCACCGTCGATGACCACGGGAACGAGGCCACGCTCTTCCTGTCGAGCGCCCTCACCGGCACCGTACTCAGGTTCAAGCTCACCATCGGAGGGGGTAGGGTCTCCTTCTCGACTCCCACGGTGGTCGCCTCGGGCTATGCGTTCCGTTGCGATCCTGTCACCTTCGTCGTCGGCCCGACCGGACTCGTGTACGACGAACGCCAGGGCATCCTGTTCGTGGCGTCGACCGGCGATAACGCGGTCTTCGCAGTGGAACACGCCGCGGAAAGGACGAGCAGCGCTGGGATGGGGCAGGTGATTTTCCAGGACAAGGTCCACCTGCACGGCCCCCTCGCCATGGTAGAGGGGCCGAATGGTCATCTGTTCGTGAGCAATAACGACGGCATCAACCCGGACCCCAACCAGCCGAGCGAGATCGTGGAGTTCACCACGCGGGGCACCTTTCTACGTCAGCTCTCGGTCGATCTCGCGCCCGGGGGGGCTTTTGGCCTCAATTTCGACCGACCTGTCCAAGACACGGTGAGGTTTGCGGCGGTGGACGACAACGCCAACAACATCACGATCTGGACGTTGACGCTGCCGGATAACTAGCCGTGCGATCTCACTTCGGCTCCCCTCGCTGGATTTGACCCGCCGGGGAATCTCTTCATTCTGTAAGTAGCGGCCTGCCTGGCCCGGTGTCCGCGGACCGAAGATCACAATGACGAACTCCCCGCCAGTAAGAGTGCCATTGGGTCTAGCCCAGTCCAGCCCGCCCACTCAGATCGAGGAGGCGCCGCGCTGCTGGCGCGCGGCCATCCTCCTCGCGCAGGTGAGGTACACGTTGGAGACCGTCCTCAGCTCATCGGGGGTAATGGGCTGGCCATCGTTGAACCAGGAGCGCGAGAAGATCTGGGTCAGCCGATGGATGGCGCAGTCGCACAGCACGTGCGCTCGAGGCGTGTCGAGGCCCTGATCGATGGAGCTCGCCTCGCATTGACCGCGGAGTTGGGCCACCTCGTCAGGTGGCCAGGTGTTCGCACGGGAGGCCGGCGGCTTGCGAGCGGCAAGAACAGGCGCGGGTTCCATCCGTGCTTGAAGGACGGTGTCCCGGCTCGCTGTCATGTGAGGCGACGCGTACGGGGCGAGCACGCTCGCTCCGGGGAATGCCAAAACGGCCGCCGAGAAGATCGTGAGTGCCACCATGGCCAATGCCTCCGTCTTGTGTGAGCCTGTGTGCCGTTCGGGCTTTGCGGGGAAGGAAAGCCGCCCGGCCCGGCTTCATGCAGATACTTCACTCAGAGAGAATTGCCGGTGTCGTCCCGGGAGTCAGGTCGCCCCCCGAAGCCGGATGGACCGTGCTCCCGCCTGGAGGTCGGACGGTTGGCCGTGCCCGAGTGCGTTCGGCGCTCACCGCGGCCGGGCGGCTGCTCTCCGACTCGGACAGCGACCTACCTCGGGCTCCACGCATAGCGCTTGCTTGCCCTCCTGAGAGCTTACCGTCTTCCCGCTGGTCACCGCTCTGTCCAAGGGAGATGCCACAACTCTCCAACAAGCAAAATGCGTCGTACCTGCGCATGCGTCAACTCCAGCCTGCCCGACCCGCCGAGAAGCGATCAGGCTGTCGTGCACGGTCGGTACACGAGGCCGGCGGACTGCCGGGATGAAGCAGATCTTGTGTTCTCAGGCGCACGCGGGCGGCCCGGAGGCGAAGTCACTCACAGCCCAAAGAATGGTGTCGCGCGGCACTTCCTGCTCCAGGTGAGCGACCCCGAAGAACGGGCTTGTGTGCTCGCGTGCGCTTCGAGTGAATTGTGGATGGGGCGGCCGTCGTGCTGGCGAAGTGATCCGCGGCGGGAACCGTGAGAGCCTGGCAGGTGAGTTCACGGGTCGCGTCGTGGCCGGATGGTGGCCGCACGGCGAGTCGAACATGCCCGCTGGACTGGCAATCGACGCCTCGCTTCGCCGAGCGGGGAAGGGATTGCCGTGCTCAGTTTGGGCGAAGGGCAATTTTCGCTGGGGAAAGGTTCGCCTCCGCCAGGGGGGGCTTGTTGAGCTCGGCCACGTGCCCACCTTGCCTCGTGAGCGGCGTCTCGCCGAACGGGAGGCGCCCCAGAGCCGCAGCGCCGCTGCCAGGGCGTGAGGAGGGGGTTTTGCGGCTGCGGCGTAACGCAAGGACAAAGGGTGAATGCACATGAACTGGGACAGGATCGAAGGGAACTGGAAGCAGCTCAAGGGCAAAGCCAAGAGTCAATGGGGAAAGCTGACCGACGACCAGCTCGACATCATCGCGGGCAGGCGTGAGGAGCTCATCGGCCAAATCCAGGAGCAGTACGGCCTCAGCAAGGAGGAAGCCGAGAAGCAGGTGGACCGGTTCCAGAAGTCCTTCAAGGACCAGGATCTCAGGACCTGAGCGGCATGGCGGGTGGGGGAGCTACCCCCTTTCCGCCCGGGGGGGGCGCGCGCCGGAAAGCAGAGCTGCGTGCGACGGGGTGCCTGCTCGCCGCCCGCTTTGATGCCTTGGGCAGGCACGCGGCTGGTCCAACCTCCTCGCCCCCTCCGGGCAGGGCTCCAAAACTGGGAGCCCCGTGTGCACCGTTCTCGTCAATGGTTTCGCTTCCGAGAGGGGTTTCCGTGGCTGGTCAGCGCACCGCAGGTGAGCTCGATGCCCGCGCGGATGCCCTGCGTGCACTGCAAGGGAGCGGCATTCCCATCGTGGTGGCCGGGGCCTACGCCTTCTTTGAATACACCGGGATCTTCCGGGACACCAAGGATCTCGACGTGTTCTTGCGACGCAGTGACCTCGAGGCGGCTCTTTCCGTCCTCGCCAGTGCGGGCTTTCGCACCGAGGTCGTCGATCCGATCTGGATCGCCAAGGCCTTTCGGGGCGAGTGGTTCGTGGACCTCATCTTCTCGTCCGGCAATGGCACTTCGCCGGTGGACGACGACTGGTTCACCTACGCGAACGGTGCACTCGTCATGGGTGTCCCTGCCCGCCTGGCAGCGCCCGAAGAGATCATCTGGTCCAAGGCGTACGTCTGCGAACGTGATCGCTACGACGGCCATGACATCGCCCATTTGCTCCGGGCCTGCGGTGATCGCATCGATTGGGGTCGCCTTCTGTCGCGCTTCGGTCCGGACTGGGAGGTGCTCCTGGCGCAGCTCATCGTCTTTCGCTTCTGCTTCCCGAGCGAGCGTATGCGGGTGCCGGACCGCGTGATGCGTGAGCTCATGCGCCGCATCGCAGAGGAACTGGAGGAAGGCGAATGGGAGCGGCCGATCTGCCGTGGCACGCTGCTCTCCCGCCATCAGTACCGGTACGCACTCGAGCACCTGGGCTTTGAGGACGTGCGCGAGAGCGGGCTTGCGCGGTGGGCGGCCGCGCGTGACGCAGGCTTCACCGAGGGAGGCCATGAGGCGACCGTTTCGCCTGGCGGCGGTGGCTGACCTCCACTGCCGCGTGGACCAGCGCGGCAAGTTCCGCGAGATGGTGAAGGCGGTCAACGGCGAGGCCGAAGGGCTCGTCCTCTGTGGCGACCTCACCGACCGCGGCCTGACCGAGGAGGCCGCCACCCTGGCGGAGGAACTGGCACAGCTGCGTGTCCCGTGTGCGGCCGTGCTCGGCAACCACGATTGGGAGGCGGGCCAGCAGCGTCAGATCTGCCGCCTTCTGCGGGAAGCCAAGGTGTCCGTGCTCGACGGCGAATACGCCATCTTCGATCGGCGGTTGGGCGTGGCAGGTGTGAAGGGGTTCGGCAGCGGCTTCGACAAGGGGACCTTGCAGGCGTTCGGCGAGCCTGTCGTCAAGCTCTTCGTACGGGAGGCGGTCAAGGAGGCCCTGAAGCTCGAGTCGGCGCTCGGTCAGATCGACACGGCCCATCGCGTGGTGATCCTTCATTACGCTCCGGTCGCTGCCACTTGCGAGGGAGAGCCACCCGAGATCCACCCGTTCCTGGGAACGAGCCGTCTCGCCATGTCCGTGGACGCCTTCGGCGCCCAGGCCGTCTTCCACGGCCATGCCCACCACGGGACGCTGGAAGGGCGCACCTCGGCTGGCGTTCCGGTCTACAACGTGGCGATGCCTCTGCTACGCCGGCTGCTCGGCCGGCGTTATCGACTGATCGACATCGCCGCTCCCGGTGCACCCGACGAAGCGGACGAGGAAGAGCGCGGCTACGCAGCCGGGACGCAGTGAGGAAGGCCGTCGCCAGCGGTCCATTCCGGGCGAGAGGTTTTCTGCGATCGGGACGAAGCTGCTCGCCTCTCTAGACTGAGAGGCCGAGCGACTTCAATATGGAGACCAGATGAGCGATGTCGATGGGCTTCTCCAGGCGCTCGGTGCCGGAGGGGGGAGGACCGCCCTCGGCACTCATCCAGACGACCGGGATGGCAGCCAGGACCGGGTCCGCCTTCAGTGCGTGGAGGACGGACCGCCCGTCGAGCTTCGGCATCCAGCTGTCGAGGAACACGACGCCCGGCCGGATCCCGTCCCGCAGCGCCGACAGGGCCTCGTTGCCGTCGACGGCTTGCACCACCCTCACGCCGTGGCCTTCGATCGCCTCGGTCAAGGCCTCGAGGGTGTCGAGGTCGTCCTCGACGAGGAGGACGAGGGATGGCAGAGCCTCGCCTGTGCGACGGGCGGAAGCGTCGTTCACGGGGTGAGTGAGCCGATCGAGATCCATCGGGCTTCCTGACGGAGAGACTATGGAGGGGCGACGGGGTCGCTCCCGTACGGTTCGTGACGCGAAGGCAGCGCCACCGGCTCGCTGCCCGGGCTGATCGGCAAGTCGACCTGGAAGGTGGACCCCTCACCCACCCTGCTCTTCACGGCCAGGCTGCCCCCGTGGGCCTCGACGATTCGCCTCGCGATGTAGAGACCGAGCCCGAGCCCTCCGTGGGAGCGAGAGGTCTCGCCCCGCTCGAAGCGCTCGAAGATCCGGTCGAGGTCCTTCTCTTCAATCCCGACACCCTGGTCGGAAACCGTGATGGTGACCCGGGTGGGAGTGCGGGAGAGGACCACCGCGATGGGTTTCTTCCCGCCGTAGCGGACCGCGTTGGAGACGAGGTTGGTGAGCACCTGGTCGACCCGCGACCGATCCCATCGGCCGATGATCGGCCCATCCACCAATAGCTCGATTCGCCGGCCCGATCGCGAGAGCTCGTCCTGGAATCGCGCCGTGATGTCGCTCGTGAGCTCGCGCAGATCGCAGTCGTCGAGTTGCAGCTCGAGGCGCCCGGCCCGCAGCCTTGAGACGTCGAGCAGGTTCAGCACGAGCCGGGTCATCCGCTCGACCTGCCGGGCACAGGTCGCCAGCCGCTTCTGGATATCGGTGCGCGTACGATCGTCCTCGATCTGAGCCGCCACCGTGCGATCGAGCACCTCCATCTGAATGGAGAGCGGGGTGAGCGGCGTTCGCAGCTCGTGCGAGGCGATGGACAAGAACTCATCGCGGACCCGGATGGCCTCCCCCGACCTCTTGTAAAGCAAGGCGTTGTCGATGGCGTGCGAGGCCCGGCGGCCAAACTCCTCGGCGATACGGAGTTCATGTGCCCCGTAGCCCACCTGTCCCCCGCAGCGAAAGAGCCGTACCATCCCGATGGGGCGATCACGCGCGCGGAGTGGAACGACGATCATGGAGGTCGGAGTCACCTCCTCGCCGTCGACCGTGGACCCGCCCCGTTCCAGGCGAGCGGCGAGGTCGACCACGACCTCCGCACCTCCCTCGCTAGAGGAGACGGAGAGCGCCGGCGACTCCGCCAGCCGGCGCGCCGCCTCCTCGAAGCGCACCTGCGCGTGGGCCACCGAGCTGACGCCGGTGTCGCCGTCCGCCGTGGGGAGGACATCGACCGCGCACCAATCGGCAAGGTAGGGCACCGGGATGTGTGCGACCTTGCGGGTCGTCACCTGGAGGTCGAGCGAGTTGGCGAGATCGGCCCCCGCCCGGTTGAGGAAGGCCAGTTCCTCCTCGGCCCGGAGGAGATCGGTGAGGTCGACCGAGAAGCCGCGCACCATCGCCACCGATTCTTCGTCCCCGGGAATGCAGCACAGTTCGGTCTGGAACCTTGCCACATGACCGTCGGCTGCGATGAAGGCATGGCGGACCGAGACGCTTTCGCCATCCGGGGAGAGCGACTGCAGAGCGCTCAGGACGCGGTGGCGATCGTACTGCGGGATGAGTTCGAGCCAGAACTCCGGCCTTCTCAGCCAGTTCGTTAGCGGGTAGCCGAGAATGGTTTCCGCACTCGGGCTCGTGAACGTGCAGGCCAGCGTGACCGGATCGACCGTCCAGACGATGGCATGCGTGATGCCGGCCACCAGGCGCTGGTATCGATCCTGGGCCACCTGCTGCCGGCGCAGGCTCCTCAGTTCGAGTTCGGCCAGCACCCGTTGTCGCTCGGCGCGCTCGTGCTCGCGCAACCGGGCGGCCTGCTCTGCGATCTTCTGCCTCGCGCGGTGCATCTCGACGAAGGCTGCGACCTTCGCACGCAAGACGTCCGGGTCGATGGGTCTCGTCAAGAAATCCACGCCCCCCACCTCGTACCCGCGCATGACGAACCGCTCCTCGCGGCTCGCAGCGGTCAAGAACACGATCGGGATGGGGCGAGTCCGCTCGTTGGACCGGACGAGCCGGGCGGTCTCAAATCCATCCATGTGGGGCATCTGCACGTCCATGAGGATGAGCGCACAGTCATGCTTCAGGAGAAACTTGAGTGCCTCCTCTCCCGAGCGGGCCGTGATGATCTCGTAGTCCGGGCGCCGTAACACCGCCTCGAGGGCCATGAGGCTCTCGGGCATGTCGTCCACGAGCAGGAGCTTGACCGGATTTTCAACCATCGTTCCCTGTCCCTAGGGGGCGGCGTGCCCGGCGACGCTCTCCGCCGAGCCCAGGATGGAGCCTCCCTGTGCCGGAGCCATGCGCCACGACTCTCTCGAGCCGTCCTTCGTGCAGCCGCGAGCACCCTTGCCCGGACGCTTTCGCATGACAATCCTCATGGCTTCGATGGCCGTGTTTGGCAAGCCGGTTAAAGTGAGCTCTCCGCATGGATCGCCGGGGGAGAGCTCTCTCCACACCGGCTGTCCCCGCCGGGGTGCTGTCTCTCTCAGAGGTCCACGTCTTCCAGGAATGCGCGGCAAGGGCTCCGCGGGCGGATGGCAGCTTTCGAGGTCATGTCTCAATTGATGCGAGCTCACGAGAGAGGGTGCGATCGCAGCTTGCCTGGGCGACGAGCAGGCACGCGAGAGCCGCGACCGCCCCGTTCTTGCCGTGCAAAAAATCACTTGGGAACGAACAGCAAGGCCCGGCCAGAACAAGGCTTAGGCATAGGCCGCCCCGCCAGGTGAACCGATAACGACGAGGGATGGCACCGCCACTTCGAGAGGATTCCTATGTCCACCACGCACCGCCCCTCAAACTCCTCCCGGACAGGAAATCGCCATCCGTCGCCAGCCGGCGCGCCCGGGCTCCCCTTCGCAAAGCCGGAAGAAGGTCACGACGGCGCCCGGCGCCGGACCGGCAAGAGCGACGGTTACGCGCCTGCGCCGGGGAGGCGCCATGCGCCCACGGAATGGGATCTGCTTTCGCAATCGAGCCAGGGCGAGATCGAACAGCTGGTCGACGTGCTCAAGGCCGTGAAGGGCGGGGACTTCAGCGTGAGACTCCCCTACCAGCGCGATGGGATCCTGGCCCGCGCGGGCGAGCTGCTCAACGACATCATCGGACTGAGCGAGCACCTCTCGGGAGAGCTGTTGCGGGTCGGCAAGATCGTTGGGCAGGAAGGGAAGATGACCGAGCGCGCATCGGTCGGGCCGGCCAAGGGTTCCTGGGCGGCCTCGATGAACTCGGTGAACCAGCTCATCGGCGACCTCGTCGCGCCCACGAACGAGGTGGCGCGCGTCATCACCGCGGTGGCGAAGGGCGACCTGTCGCAGAAGATGTCCCTCGACATCGAAGGGCGGCCGGTACGCGGCGAGTTCCTCCGCATCGGCAACACGGTCAACTCGATGGTGGACCAGCTGAACTCCTTTGCCGCCGAGGTGACGCGCGTGGCGAAGGAGGTGGGCAACGAGGGCAAGCTCGGTGGCCAGGCCGACGTGAAGGGGGTCTCCGGCACCTGGCGCGATCTCACCGATAACGTGAACGGGCTCGCCGCCAATCTCACCGCCCAGGTGCGCAACATCGCCAAGGTCACGACCGCGGTGGCGAAGGGTGATCTGTCGCAGAAGATCACCGTCGACGCCCGCGGCGAGATCCTGGAGCTCAAGAACACCATCAACGTGATGGTGGACCAGCTGTCCTCCTTTGCCGCCGAGGTGACGCGCGTGGCGAAGGAGGTGGGCAACGAGGGGAAGCTCGGGGGGCAGGCCGACGTGAAGGGGGTCTCCGGGACCTGGAAGGACCTCACCGACAACGTGAACGGGCTCGCCGCGAACCTCACCGCCCAGGTGCGCAACATCGCCAAGGTGACGACAGCCGTCGCGAACGGCGACCTCTCGCAGAAGATCACCGTCGACGCTCGCGGCGAGATCTTCGAGTTGAAGAACACCATCAACACCATGGTCGACACCCTGCGCTCCTTCGCCGCCGAGGTGACCCGGGTGGCGAAGGAGGTCGGCACCGAGGGGAAGCTGGGCGGACAGGCCGACGTGAAGGGCGTGGCGGGGACCTGGAAGGACCTCACCGACAACGTGAACACCATGGCCTCCAACCTGACCGTCCAGCTCCGCGACGTATCCAAGGTCGCCATCGCCATCGCCCACGGTGACCTGGGCCAGAAGATCACCGTCGACGTGAAGGGGGAGATCCTCCAGATCAAGGACGTCATCAACCGGATGGTGGACCAGCTGAACTCCTTCGCGGCCGAGGTGACCCGCGTGGCGAAGGAAGTGGGAACCGACGGCAAGCTGGGTGGCCAGGCCATGGTGCGAGGTGCTTCGGGCACCTGGAAGGACCTCACCGACAACGTGAACGCCATGGCGACCAACCTGACCGTGCAATTGCGCGACGTGTCGAAGGTGTCGACCGCGATTGCCAACGGGGACCTGGGCCAGAAGGTCACCGTCGACGCCAAGGGCGAGATCCTCCAGATCAAGGAGGTCATCAACAAGATGGTGGATCAGCTGAACTCCTTCGCCGCCGAGGTGACGCGCGTGGCCCGCGAGGTGGGCACCGAGGGGAAGCTGGGGGGGCAGGCCGAGGTGCGCGGCGTCTCGGGGACCTGGAAGGACCTCACCGACAACGTGAACGGTCTCGCCGCGAACCTCACGGCCCAGGTGCGCAACATCGCCAAGGTGACGACGGCCGTCGCCAACGGCGACCTCTCGCAGAAGATCACGGTCGACGCCCGGGGCGAGATCTTCGAATTGAAGAACACCATCAATACCATGGTCGACCAGCTGCGCTCGTTCTCGGCGGAAGTGACCCGGGTCGCCAAGGAAGTGGGTACCGAGGGGAAGCTCGGGGGGCAGGCCGAGGTGCGCGGCGTCTCGGGGACCTGGAAGGACCTCACCGACAACGTGAACGGTCTCGCCGCGAACCTCACCAACCAGGTGCGTAACATCGCCCTCGTCACCACCGCGGTGGCGAACGGCGACCTCTCCCAGAAGATCACGGTCGAGGCCAAGGGCGAGATCTACGAGCTCAAGAACACCATCAACGTGATGGTGGACCAGCTGCGATCCTTCGCCGCCGAGGTGACCCGCGTCGCCAAGGAAGTGGGCACCGAGGGGAAGCTGGGGGGGCAGGCCGAGGTGCGCGGTGTCTCGGGGACCTGGAAGGACCTCACCGACAACGTGAACGGCCTCGCGGCGAACCTCACCACCCAGGTGCGCAACATCGCCAAGGTCACGACCGCCGTGGCGAAGGGCGACCTCTCCCAGAAGATCACGGTCGAGGCCAAGGGGGAGATCCTGGAGCTCAAGAACACCATCAACGTGATGGTGGACCAGCTGCGATCCTTCGCCGCCGAGGTGACGCGCGTCGCCAAGGAAGTGGGCACCGAGGGGAAGCTCGGGGGACAGGCCGACGTGAAGGACGTCTCGGGGACCTGGAAGGACCTCACCGACAACGTGAACGTCCTCGCGGCCAACCTCACCAGCCAGGTGCGCAACATCGCCAAGGTCACGACCGCCGTGGCGAAGGGCGACCTGTCTCAGAAGATCACGGTGGACGCCAAGGGCGAGATCCTGGAGCTCAAGAACACCATCAACGTCATGGTGGACCAGCTGAACTCCTTCGCGGCCGAGGTGACGCGTGTCGCGAAGGAGGTGGGCACCGACGGCAAGCTGGGAGGTCAGGCCGACGTGCGCGGGGTCTCCGGAGTCTGGAAGGACCTCACCGACAACGTGAACTTCATGGCCTCGAATCTCACCAAGCAGGTCCGAGGCATCGTGCGGGTGGTGACGGCCATCGCCAACGGCGACCTCAGCCAGAAGTTCGTGCTCGAGGCGAAGGGCGAGGTGGCGGCGCTGGCCGAGACCATCAACAGCATGACGGACACCCTGAGGACCTTTGCCGACCAGGTGAGCACCGTCGCGCGCGAGGTGGGCATCGAGGGCAAGCTGGGCGCCCAGGCCCGGGTGCCCGGGGTCGCCGGCACCTGGAAGGACCTCACCGACAACGTGAACTTCATGGCCTCGAACCTCACCACCCAGGTGCGGGGCATCGTCAAGGTGGTGACCGCGGTCGCGAACGGCGACCTCAGCCAGAAGTTCGTGCTCGAGGCGAAGGGCGAGGTGGCAGCGCTGGCCGAGACCATCAACAGCATGACGGACACCCTGCGCATCTTCGCGGACGAGGTGACCGGGGTGGCCCGCGAGGTGGGCATCGAAGGCAAGCTGGGTGGTCAGGCCAAGGTGCCCGGCGCCGCCGGAACCTGGAGAGATCTGACCGACAACGTGAACCAGCTGGCCGGTAACCTCACCTCCCAGGTGCGCGCCATCGCCGAGGTGTCGACCGCCGTCACCAAGGGCGACCTGACCCGCTCGATCACGGTCGAGGCCCAGGGGGAGGTGGCGGCGCTCAAGAACAACATCAACCAGATGATCGCCACGCTGAAGGAGACGACGCAGAAGAACACCGAGCAGGACTGGCTCAAGACGAACCTGGGCGACTTCTCCAACATGATGCAGGGCCAGCGCAACATCGAGTCGGTGGCCCAGGCGATCATCTCCAAGCTCACCCCGCTCGTGAACGCCCAGCACGGCGCCTTCTTCATCATGGAGGCCGACAAGGAGAAGGGCACCTCGCTCTTGAACCTCATCGCCAGCTACGGATTCGGGGGCCGCAAGACGCTCTCCAGTTCCTACCGGCTCAAGGAAAGCCTCATCGGCCAGTGCGCCTTCGAGAAGAAGCGCATCCTCCTTTCCAACGTGCCGGAGAGCTTCATCTACGTGGCGAGCGGCATGGGGGAGGCGCCCCCCCGTGGCGTGGTCGTGCTGCCGGTGCTGTTCGAGGGGGAGACCAAAGCCGTCATCGAGCTCGCCTCCTTCAGCGAGTTCAGCCCCATCCACCTCGCCTTCTTCGACCAGCTCATGGAAAACGTGGGCGTCATCCTCAACATGATGGGTTCCAGCATGCGCACAGAGGAGCTCTTGCAGGAGCTCAAGCGCTCGAACGCGGAGCTCGAGGCGCAGGCGGGCGAGCTGAACGAGAAGGCCAAACTGCTCGAGCAGAAGAACTCCGAGGTCGAACTGGCCAGTCAGAGCCTGGAAGAGAAGGCCGAACAGCTCCAACTCATCTCGAAGTACAAGTCGGAGTTCCTCGCCAACATGTCGCACGAGCTCAGGACGCCGCTCAACAGCTTGCTCATCCTGTCGAAGATGCTCTCCGACAACCGGGAGGGCAACCTGACGGAAGAGCAGGTCAAGTTCGCGAAGACGGTCTACACCTCGGGCAACGACCTGCTCGGGCTCATCAACGAGATCCTCGACCTCTCCAAGGTCGAAGCGGGCAAGATGCAGATCGATCCGAGCGAGTTGCCTCTCGCCAGCGTGCAGGAGTCCCTCGAGCAGGGCTTCCGGCACGTGGCCGAGCAAAAAGGGCTCGGCTTCGAAGTCCGGATGGCGGACGATCTGCCGGCCACCCTCTACAGCGATGGGTTCCGGCTCCAGCAAATCCTGAAGAATCTCCTCTCCAATGCCTTCAAGTTCACCGCGGAGGGCTCGGTCAGGGTCACGGTGAGCGCCACCGAGCGGGGACCGGACGGATCGCCGGGCCGCTACCTCGCCTTCGCGGTCCAGGACACCGGCATCGGCATTCACAAGGACAAGCAGAGGCTCATCTTCGAGGCCTTTCAACAGGCGGACGGGACGACCAGCCGCAAGTATGGCGGGACGGGCCTGGGCCTCACCATCAGCCGGGAGATCGCGCGGCTCCTGGGAGGCACCATCCGAGTCGAGAGCACGCCCAACGAGGGGAGCACCTTCACCCTCATCGTTCCCGAGCGATACGCCGGACCGGAACCCGCGCCGCGCCAGCGGCAGGAGATGGTGGTGGAGGAGGTCGGCTCGACCTTGGCGCCGCCGCTCGACGCCGATTTCAGCGGAAAGACCATCCTGCTCGCGGACGACGACATCCGGAACGTCTTCGCCATCAACAGCGTGCTCGAGTCCCGCAAGATGAAAGTGCTCCATGCCGAGAACGGAAAAGAGGCCATTCGCCTCTTGGAGGGCAATCCGCCGGTCGACCTCGTGCTCATGGACACGATGATGCCCGAGATGGACGGGCTCACCGCCATCCAGCGCATCCGCAAGCTGCCCTCCTTCGAGCGCATCCCCATCGTGTCCCTCACCGCCAAGGCCATGAAAGGCGATCGCGAGAAGTCGATCGAGGCCGGGGCCTCGGATTACGTGGCGAAGCCCGTCGACCCGGACCGCTTGCTCGCCGTCATTCACACCTGGCTCAAGCGCAACGAGAACGTGACAGCACCCTCGCTCGAGGCCGAGGTGAACGGGCGCGAGGAAACGGCCAACTGATCCGGGCGGCTGGGGGATGACGGGGAGCGGGCGTGCTCACCGGGGGCCGTTGTCGATGCTGAAACGGAGACGGCCGGCCGAGAGGTGCACCCGCAGGCGGCGGAACTTCGCGAGATAGTGGATCCCGACCAAGGCTCCTGCCAAGCCCGAGGCCGAGCCGACGCCCAGAGCCCAGCGCGGACCGAAGCGGTCGGCCACCCAGCCCACGATCGGCGCGCCGAGCGGAGTGGTGCCCACCAGGATGGCGAGGTGAATGGCCATGACGCGCCCCCGCATGGCCTGATCGGTTGAAAGCTGCACCAGGCTGTTCGTCGAGGTGGTGAAGGTCTGCACGGCCACGCCGACGAGGACGAGCGCCAGGCCGAACGACGCGTAGGTCGGCATGATGGCGGCGAGTGCGCAGCCGAAACCGAAGACGGCGGCGCTCGTCAGCAAGAGCGCGGTGTCAGGCCGGCCCCGCCGGGCGGCGAGGAGCGCGCCAACGACCGTCCCGACCGCCATGCTCGAGGTGAGAAGCCCATACTGGCCCGCTCCGAGACGGAAGGCGGTGACGGACATCGTCGAGATGAAGATGGGGAAGTTGAGGCCAAAGGTCCCGATGAGAAACAACATGAGGAGGATGGCCTTCAGGTCCGAACGTCTGAAGACGTAGCGGAATCCCTCGATAAGACCTCCCCGGTTGCCCGTGGCGCGCGTGCTCGCGTGGAGTTCGCCGGTGCGCAGGAACCCGAGCGAGCACAGCACGGCCACGAAGGAAGCCGCGTTGAGCAGAAAGACCGACCCGGTGCCCCACGCCGCGATGAGGACACCGGCGATGGCCGGGCCGATCATGCGCGCGGCATTGAAGGAGGTCGAATTGAGAGCCACGGCGTTCGACAAATAGGTCTCGCCCACCAGGTCCGTGACGAAGGTCTGACGCGCCGGCGAGTCGAAGGCCGAGGCGCACCCCAGCAAGAGCGCAAAGAGGTACACGTGCCACAGCCGGACCACTCCTGCCACGGTGAGAACGCCCAGTCCCAGGGCTAGCCCCCCCATGGCCGCCTGGGTCACGAATACCAGCTTGCGCCGGTCCAGGTGGTCGGCGGCGAAACCGGTCAGGGGGAGCAGCACGAGATGCGGACCGAACTGGAGCGCCATGACCACGCCGACGGCCGTGGCGTTGTTGTGAGTCAGCTGCGTGAGGACTAGCCAGTCCTGGGCCACGCGCTGCATCCAGGTTCCGACATTGGACACGAACGCCCCGGCCGCCCATACCCGATAGTTGAAGCTCGTCAGCGAACGAAAGGCGCCCTTCATGGAGTTGTCAGGAGTCGCCGAGGATCGAAGCGGGAGGGGCATGGCCTGGGTCGCGGAGGAGGGGCCGGAGAGACGGGGCGAGGCAAGGGTCCCCTTGCGCGTCCTTGATACCCGTGGGAAAGCCGCCTCTTCAGTTGAGCATCGTTCTCCCGTCGGCTCGAGATGGCGCAGCGCGACCTGGCAGGCACACGATCGATGCGCAGAGGCGGCCGGCCGGCATCGTCGGACCGGTCCTCAGCGCTCCGGGGCCTCGGCGTGAGGTCATTTTCGCCGGTCGGCTGCAAGACCGATGATATTCAGGGTCGTCCTCGGGTCAAGCCCAGCGAGCCCGCGGAAAGACGCCGTGCCGAGCACCCGTATTCCGGGCGGCCAGGCTATAGCGCGTCTCGTCTGAGAAGACGGAGAAGGAGGTGAGGTCGATCATGCATCCTCGCGGTGCTCGAAGCCGGTTCGTCCCTTCGCGCCCTTCGCCGGGCGCGGGAGATCTTGGGAGGGCCCTGCCTCCACCGAGCCAGGCTCACCAAGGAGAAACGAGGCCGAGCCCCAGCTCGGACAGAGGCGTCTCCATCCACGACCCGCTCTCCGGCCTCCCGACCGTCGTCCCGAAGTCGCCTCGACGAGCCAGAAGCCGGCCTCGTTCACGTATGGAGAAGAACAAGGAGCCGGCGCCGATAAAGAGAGCGACGACGGGGCCCCTGGTGGCGACGTGCAGGTCCTTCACGATGGGGGCCGGCGACGGTGGCCACGGTGGCCGAAGCGGCAGCGAGCGCGAGCCCCACCGGACCGGAGCCGCGAGGAGCGGGGCGAGGCGTGGCCTTGAAGGGGCTGACGAGCGCGACCATGGCGGCGATGCTCACCTTCGCCCAGACGAGGAGTCTCGTGGGAGGACCCAATCATCGCGCGACCCCCGCCGCAGCCACGATCTCGTCGACGATCTGCGACGGTGTTCCACCGATAGGCACTGTCAGGACGGCCTCGTCGTCGGTGGGCTCCTCCAGAGCCCGAAACTGGCTGTCGAGCATGTCGCTCTTGAAGTAGTGGCCTTGACGGGCAGCCATGCGCTGGGCGATGAGGTCCCGACTTCCCTTGAGATAGACGATGAGCACCTCGGGCCTGCGCAAGGCGTCACGGTAGGTACGTCTTAGGGCGGAGCACGTGACGACGCCCGGCTCGCCCTTGGCGATCCGTTCGTCGATCCAGGCCGCGATCGCCCGCAGCCAGGGCCACCGATCCTCGTCGGAGAGTGGCTGGCCCGAGGCCATCTTGGCGACGTTGGCGGCAGAGTGAAAGGCGTCCGCCTCCGCGTAAGGCCAGCCGAGCTTCCCAGCGAGGAGTACACCGACAGTGGTCTTTCCGCTACCCGACACTCCCATCAGCAGCAAGAGGCGCGTCTTCATGGTTTCCCGCCTGGATAGCTGGAGCGGAGCGCCCGTCTTCTCACGAGGGCTCGCGAGTCAAGGGATCCCGGTCCGGTTTGGGAACGCGGGCAGTGTATCAGACGCCCCGCGGCAGGGGCTCCCGCGACCCTTCGTTGGCTTTGGGCCGAGCAAGGCGAGGTCCTGGGGTGCACCACTCCCCGGGGCGCGATGGGCCGCGGCGTCCGTGGAGAAGCGCATCCCCTCGTGAGGATGGCGGGCCGGCCAGTGAGGCCCCTGGCCTGCCGTGGGGCGCTCGCCGGGGAAGCAGCACTGCCCGGATGTCACGCGATCTCATGGGTAGCGAGCCGGTCCGAAGGCGCGAGAGCGAGCCGCGGTCGAAAATCCACCGAAGGGCGGGCGTGCATTCACGCGAGGTCGTACGATTCATCGCCTCTTCCCGCACCCGAGGACTCCCGAGGGCAGTGCGTTGAAAGGTCTCAAGCCCCCTCCGCCGGCCCGCAGCCGGGTGCGCCGGGGAAGAGAGCGGCGGATGAGGTCCCGGACATCCGGGCTCCCCTCGTCACAGGCCGCATGATTGTCCGATGGAGTCGCGGCGAGCTCATCGCGGAGAGGACCCGGCCAGGGCCCGGCTCGCTTGTAGGTCACTCGAAGTCAGGGATCCACGGCGCGACGACGTGGCTCTCGCAGGGTATGGGTGTTAGACTACGTGCAGGGAGCGTCGCTCCCCTCGCGAGCCCCGGTAGGGTGGTGGACGGCCCCGAGCTATTCACGAACCAACCGGAGGGCATCATGTTTGAAGGACTCTTTCGACCCACGCACCTCTTGCTCATCCTCGCGGTAGCCTTGCTCGTGTACGGCCCGAAGAAGCTACCGCAGCTGGGCGAGGCCTTGGGGAAGACCCTCAAGGACTTCAAGAAGGCCGTGAGTGAGTCACCGAGCGACGAGAAGAGGCAGGAGTCGAAGAAGCTGGAAGATGAGCACTGAGCGTTCCACCCTGCCTCCCGAAGCGATCTTGCGGGGGTGACGGGCTCGGCCTCTTCCAGACTCCCCACACAGCGGGTGCGACGGCCCAAGCATGCCCATCCTGAAAGTGATCTGCCTCGCGGTCGTTCAAGGACTTGGGGAACTGCTGCCGGTATCGAGTTCGGCCCACGTGGTCGTGGCCGAGAAGCTCATGGGCCTCGATCCGTCCTCTCCCGAGATGACCTTGCTGCTCGTCATGCTGCACACCGGCACCATGGTAGCAGTCATCGTCTACTTCGCGACGCGTTGGCGCGAGGTGTTCTTCTCGAGCGCAGAGGCCCTGAAGCGAGCGGCGGTCCGGCTCGTGCTCGCCACGGCCGCCACCGGCGTGGTGGGAGAGATCCTCATCAAGCTCATCGAGCGCTTCTTCTTTCGGGGGACGCCGCACGCCGAGGTGGAGCAGTTGTTTGGCCACCTCGAGCTCATCGCTCCCGCCCTTGCCCTGGTGGGGCTCCTCATCCTCGCGGCCAGCGTCCCCTGGAGGCGCCCGGCCTCCTGGGGCGGTGCCGAACCCTCCGAGCCGGATCTGAGCCAGGCCCTCTTCATCGGTGCGGTCCAGGGATTGTGCCTGCCGTTTCGTGGATTCTCGCGCTCGGGTGCGACCATCTCGACGGGAATGCTCCTCGGCGTCGGAAAGAAGCCCGCGGAAGAGTTCAGCTTTGCCCTGGCGGTCATCCTCACCCCTCCCGTCGTCGTGAGGGAGGTGCTGAGGCTCGTCAGCGCCGAGCAGGCCAGGGGTCGACTCGACGTGGCGTCGGCCTTCGCTCCCAGCCTGCTCGGGGCCGCTTGCGCTTTCTTCGCCGGTCTGTTGGCCCTGAAATGGCTCAGTCGATGGCTCGAGAATGGGCGCTGGTACCTGTTCGGGATCTACTGTCTCTGCGCCGCCGGCGCGGTGGCGGCGCTCCACCGCATCGGCTACTGATGCGGGCGCGGCGCGCTAAATGCGAGCGAGGGACCTCGTCTCTCTTTCCCTCACTTCCGGGTAAGCGTTGGCGCTTGGCGAGGAGGAGCTGGAACGTGAACGAGAGAGGACGTCGACGGAGGCCTCGACTTGGTTTCATCGGGGTCACCCCCACTCCTTCATCGGGAGATTCATCGCTGCGCAGCGCGAATGGATGCCGCTACGAGCTCGTGGTGGCGGTCCTCTCTTCGGGCCCAAAGCCACGGTGGGGTCGAGCTCGGACTGAGCGAGGAGCGCGCCTGTCCCTCGGCCGACCGGCTCATCGCCGCAGAGTCGCAGAGAGCGGATGGCGTCGAGGCGGTGGCGGCGCCCGCGGACTGAGGTTCGTCGAGGGTGGTGGCGTCCTGCGCCGCGGCTGGTGCTTGGACGGATTGCAAGCTCCCGTTGTGAGTACGGCGGTGGATTCGGACCCACGCGCAGCGATCCCGGCCGGGCCCTCCTCGGTGGTGCCTTGCCTCGCTTCCCGGTGCGCCTCCCTCGATAGCGCTCACCGTGGGCCCGGGAGCGCCGGATGGATCCCGGGTGCGTGAAGGAATCAGGCCGACATGAGCTCGCGAGTGTAGGCCGAGGCCGGACGCGTAAGGACCTCGTCGACCGGACCCGCCTCCACCACTTGGCCGTCCTTCATGACCATGACCCGGTGCGCCAGGGCGCGCACCACCTCGATGTCGTGGGTGATGAGCACGTAGGAGAGAGCGTGCTGGCGCTGCAAACGCGTGAGCAACTGCAAGACCTGCTTCTGGATGGTGACGTCGAGAGAGCTCGTGGGCTCGTCCAGCACCATGACGCGGGGCCGCACGATGAGTGCGCGGGCGACGGCGATGCGCTGGCGTTGCCCGCCGGAGAACTCGTGCGGATAGCGATCGAGGAGCTGTTCGTCCTCGCCGAGGCCGACCTCCTCCAAGGCCCGCATGACCCGCTGGCGCCGCTCGGATGGAGGAAGACCCGGTTCGTGAATGGACAGGCCCTCGCCGACGATCCGTTCGATGGTCTGGCGCGGCGAGAGCGAGGAGAAGGGGTCCTGGAAAACCACCTGCATCTGTCGACGCAGCTCGCGCTTGGCGCCGCCCCGTAGGGCGGCCCAGGACTGGCCCCCGATCTCGATCGTTCCGGTCGAGGCGGTGAGATCGAGCAGAGCCATCCCGAGGGAGGTCTTGCCGGAGCCTGACTCGCCGATGACGCCCAGGGTCTCGCCGGGCGCAAGGGTGAAGCTCGCGCCGTGGACCGCCGTGAAGGTCCCCCGCGAGAACCAGCCGCGGACGCCCGGTCGCGGTACCGGATATTGGACCTGCACCTCGCGCCCCACCATCACCGCACCCTGGCCGGGTTCGCCCACCTCTCGCTCCGGACGGCTGTCGAGGAGCTTTCGGGTGTAAGGGTGGCGCGGCGCGCGCAAGACCTCCTCGGCGCGTCCCTGCTCGACGAGCCGGCCCCGCTCCATCACGGCCACCCGGTCGGCGAAGCGCCGTACCAGGTTGAGGTCGTGGGTGATGACGAGGACCGCCAGGCCGCGCTCACGCCGCAGCCCATCGATGAGGTCCAGTATCTGATGGCGGATGCTCGCGTCGAGCGCCGTGGTGGGTTCGTCGGCGATGAGGAGCTTCGGCTCGCAGGCGAGCGCCATGGCGATCATGACCCGCTGGCGCTGACCGCCCGAGAGCTGGTGCGGGAAGCTGTCCAAACGGCGTTCCGGCTCGCTCACGCCCACCCGGCGCAGGGCCGCGGTGGCCTGGGCGCGCGCTGGTCCGCCCACGAGACCCCGGTGCACCTGCAGCGCCTCTTCGATCTGGTTGCCGACCGTCATGACCGGGTTGAGCGCGGTCATGGGCTCCTGGAAGATGACCGCGATCTCGCCGCCGCGCAGGGCCTCGAGCTCGCCCGGCTTCATGTGGAGCACGTCCCGCTCTTCGAAGCGGATCTGGCCCTCCAGGCTCGCTCCCTCCACGAGTCTCAGCGTGGAGAGCGCGGTGACCGTCTTGCCCGATCCCGATTCCCCGACCAGGGCCAGCTTCTCGCCGGACTGAATCTGGAAGGACACCCGGTCCACCACCCGCCGTTCACCGAAGGAGATGGACAGGTCCTTCACGTCGAGCAAGCTCATGGGGCCCCTTCGGAGAGCTGCTTGCGCGGGTCGAGCGCGTCCCGCAGCGCATCGCCGATGAGGATGAGGAGCAAGAGCATCACCACCAGCACGGAGATGGTCACGAGCGATATCCACCAGGCGTCGAGGTTGTTCTTGCCCTGTTGCAGGAGCTCACCCAGGCTCGGCGTCCCCGGCGGAACACCCAGGCCCAGGAAGTCGAGGCTGGTGAGGGCGCCGATGGAACCCGCCATCTCGAAGGGGATGAGGGTGATGACGGGGGTGAGGGCGTTGGGGAGGATGTGGCGGAAGATGATCACGTGGTTGCGCTGCCCGAGCGCCCGGGCCGCTCGCACGTAATCCAGGGTTCGATTCTTGAGAAACTCCGCCCGCACGTAGGCCGCGATGCCGAGCCACCCGAAGATCGAGATCAGGGTGACGAGCAAGGGTACGCTGGAAGTGAATAGGGCCGAGAAGATGATGAGCAGGTAGAGCTGGGGCATGGATCCCCACAGCTCGACGAAGCGCTCCATGGCGAGGTCGGTCCAGCCGGCGAAGTAACCCTGCACGGCGCCGTAGAGCACGCCCACCACCGCGCAGATGGCCGTGACCGCGAGCGCGAAGAGCACCGAGAGTCGAAAACCGTAGAGGGCGAGGGCGAGCAGGTCACGCCCTCGGTCATCGGTGCCGAGCCAGTTCTGGGAGCTGGGGGGAGCGGGATCGGGCGCACTCGAGAAGTAGTTGATCGTGTCGTAGTGATAGTGATTCAGGGGGAAGACGACGAAGTTGCCGGGTCGGGTGAGCTGCTTGCGGACGAAAGGATCGAGGTAGTCGGTGGGCGTCGGGAAGTCACCGCCGAAGGTCACCTCGGGCAGGATCTGGACGAGCGGAAAGTACCAGTGGCCCTGGTAGCGGACCACGAGTGGTCTGTCGTTGGAGAGGACCTCGGCGCACAGGCTCAGCCCGAACAGCACCGCGAAGATCTGCAGGCTGTGGTAGCCCAGCCGGTTCGAGTGAAAGCGACGCCAGGCACGCCGCCAGGGCCCCTGCGGTTGGCTAGTCATACTTGACCCGCGGATCGACCCACAGGTAACCGAGATCCCGGAACAGCTTGGTGGCGAGACCGATCAAGGTGAAGAAGAAGAGAGTTCCCATGACCACCGGGTAGTCGCGGCGGATGACCGACTCGTAGGAGAGCAGCCCCAGGCCATCGAGCGAGAAGAGCGTCTCGATGAGGAGCGCCCCGCTGAAGAAGGCCCCCACGAAGGCCGCCGGAAACCCCGTCATGATGGGGATGAGGGCGTTGCGGAAGACGTGACGCCAAAGCACCGTGTGCTCGGCGAGGCCCTTGGCGCGGGCGGTGAGCACGTACTGCTTGTGGATCTCCTCCAGCACCGAGTTCTTGGTCATCATGGTGATGACGGCGAATTCGGCCAGGACCAGGGCGGTGACCGGAAGCACGATGTGCCAGAGGTAGTCGAGCACCTTGTGCAGGAGGGAGAACTGATCCCAATCGGTCGAGGTGAGGCCCCGCAGCGGGAACCACTGCACGAAGGAGCCTCCGGCCAGGAACACCAGCAGGAGCACCCCCACCACGAAGCTCGGGATGGCGTAGCCCGCCAGCACGATGAAGGTGGTGACGGCGTCGAAGCGGGTGCCGGTGCGCACTGCCTTGGCGATGCCGAGCGGCACCGAGATGAGATAGGTGAGCAGGAAGGTCCACATGCCCAGGCTCACCGAGACCGGGAGCTTCTGGCGGATGAGCTGCCAGACGGTCTTGTCCTGGAAGAAGCTCCGCCCGAGGTCGAGTCGGGCAAACCTGCCCAGCATCTGCACGAAGCGCTGCGGGGCAGGTTTGTCAAAACCGTACAGCTTGCGGATCTCCGCGATCCGGGCCTCGTCGACGCCCTGGCGCCCCCGGTAACCGGTGGCGGCAGCGCCGCCTCCTTCCGCGCCGGCGTTGCGTCCTCTCAGCTGGGACACCATCTGTTCCACCGGTCCCCCCGGGACGAACTGCGTGACCACGAAGGTGACCGTGACAATGCCGAGCAGGGTCGGGATCATGAGCAGCAGGCGCTTCACGATGTAGGCCAGCATGATTGATGGTCCCTAGCGATTGACCGCCCACCAGGTTTCGAGAATCCAGGCCTCGGGCTGGTAGTAATCGGGCGCCTTCTTCGGCTCTGCGAACTTCTTCGCCCGATAGCTGACCCGGAAGGAATTCGTGTACCAGCCTGGCACGACGTAGTAGCCGTGCCGCAGGACCCGGTCGAGAGACTTGAGGCGGGCCACGAGCTCGGGCCGGGAGGTCGCGGCAATGGCGAGCTCCACGAGCGAGTCCACCGCCGGGTCGCGTACGCCCGCGAGGTTACTCGAGCCCGGACTCGAGGCGGCGGTGGATTCGAATCGGTCCTTGAGCTCAATTCCAGGCGCGAGGCTGCCCGGGATGCGAATGTTGGTCAGGTCGAAGTCGAAGTCATCCAGTCTCTTCTCGAGCAGGGCAAAATCCACCACCCGGTACTCGGGGGTGATGCCGAGCTTCTGGAGCGCTCGCACGTAGGGGGCGACGACCCGGCCCAACGCGCCCTCGCTGTCGAGGATCTGGATCGCGAAGGGTTCGCCCCGCCCGTTGCGCAAGGCGCCGTCCCGGTAGGTCCAGCCGGCCGCGGTGAGCAACGCGTTCGCCTGCCGCAAATTGGCCCGAAGGCTTCCGGGTGGGTCGGTGGGGGGCTCCACCGGCGCCGGCTCGGTGAAGACCTCGGGTGCGAGCTTTCCACGCAGCGGCTCGAGGATGGCGAGCTCCTCCGGTGAAGGAAGCCCCTTCGCCTCGAAGTCGGTAGCGTCGAAGAAACCGCGCACCCGGGTATAGCTGCCGTAGAAGAAGCGCCGGTTCATCCACTCGAAGTCGAGCGCCAGCCCGAGCGCACGGCGAACCCGGGGATCGACGAGCTGAGGACGGCGGGTGTTGATGAACCAACCCTGGAAGTCGGCCGGGTTATGGCTCGGCAGGAGGCGGCGGATGAGCGTGCCCGAGTCGAACCTCTTGCCCCGGTAGGTCTTGACCCACTCGCGGGCCGAGAAGACCTGCACATAGTCGAATTCGCCCGCCAGGAAGGCTTCGGTCTGGGCGGTCGTGTCCTTGTAGATCTTGTAGGTGACCCGGTCGAAGTTGTACAGGCCTCGTCGCACGGGGAGGTCGCGGCCCCAGTAGTTCGGATCGCGCCGATAGGTGAGGTCGCGACCGAAGTCCACCCGCTCGATCCGGTAGGGCCCGCTCACGACGGGCAGGTCGGTCACGATGTGGTCGAAGGGCTTGCCCTTGCCCCAGGTCCTGCTGAAGATCGGCATTCCCCCCACGACAAGCGGCAGTTCCAGAGCTGGCCGCTTGAAGTCGAAGCGGATCCGGTGGTCGTCGAGCACCACGGCGGCCCTGACCTCGGCAAACGCCTGCTGGTAGGCCGGGTGGGCGAGGCGGCTCGTCAGCATGTCGAAGCTGTGCTTGACATCGGCCGCCAGCACGGGTTGGCCGTCCTGGAAACGGGCCGACGCGTTGATGTGGAAGACCGTCGAGAGGCGGTCGGGTGCCACCTCGACGTCGTCAGCCAATAGACAGTAAGCGGTGGTCGGCTCGTCGAGGGTGCCCGTGAGCAAGCTCTCGAACATGAGTTCGGTGAGGCCTGGTGGCGGGATGCCCTTCAGGGTGAAGGGGTTGTACTTGTCGAACTGCGTGATGCGCAGCCCGGGGGCCAACGTGATCTCTCCGCCCTTGGGAGCGTCGGGGTTGACCCAGTCGAAATGCTCGAAGCCGGGGGGATACTTGATGTCTCCGAACTGCGCATAGGCATGCGAGGCGCGGGCACTCCACGGTGCCGCCAGGGCCACCAGGGCGGCCCAGGCGAGGTGGCGGCGTGAGGGCACGGCGCGCCGGGTCCCACGAGGCATGGGCCGGCCGGTCTTCACTACCAGATTGTCGGCGGAACGAAGGCCAACCAGTGCTTGAGCCATCCGGATTTATCTCGATGGTGAACCGAGCCAAGAAGTTTGGGCGAGGAGGCCGACCGAGGAGGCTCGCTCGGAACAGGGGCCGGTGGGCCCCGCCCGGGCCGCTCGCGTGTGGTGGGCATGGCTGCAGTCGATTAACCCAGATTCCCGCCAGGATCCATGCCAACCCTGCGTTCGGATCGATCTACCCTGGGGAACTCGGCTTTTTCGTTCCCCCCAGGGCGCGGTAGCCGCAAGCGGGCCGTGGCACCTGCCCCGTGCGGTGTCGCCCAGGCGGGTGAGCTATTTACGGATGGAGAATGGATGCCGCGTCTTCTCGCCATCGGTGCCCTCGTCCTCCTGAGCTCGCTATCGCCTCCGGGCGGGAAAGCCGAGGTGATGGGTGGTCCTCACGGCCCTGCGTCACCACCGCCCTCGGATCCCTGCGGAACACTCGACGAGCAGGATTTGGGGAGCGTGGCGAGGTGTTACCATCTCGGGAAGCCCAAGGACGCCTGGCACCTGCTCTCCAGGGCCTCGCAGGCCGAGGTGGGCGAGCGCCGGCGGTTCAACGAGTCCTTTGTCTTCATCGACGAGGAATACAGCCCGAGGGATCTGAGAGTCCTCGGAGCCGTGGCCGGCGACGGGAACGTGGTATTCGGCAAGGTGCAGGTCTCCTTCGTCCGCAATGGCTCGTCGGGTCAACCTTGCACGACGGTGGGGACGGGGACCTGGGTGCAGGAAGCTGGCGCATGGCGGCGTGTGCGGTTGCCGAGGACGAGGCTCCTGTACGAGATGCAATTCGAGCGCGCACACTATGCCGTCGCTGCGAGGACCGCCGAACGTTGGGTCGCCGCGGACCCGTTCTCGCTCGAGGCCCACAGTGCGCTCATCGCGGCGCTCGAGCGCAAGCCCGCCGGCGCCGAAAGGGTCGGCGCCGTGACCGCGGCCGTCAAGGCCGCTCTGGCGGTGAATCCGGTCGATTCGGCCGGCCTGTTCCTCGCGGTCACCTTCGCGGAGGATGCCGCTTCCGCCGAGGAGTACTTCCGGCGACTGTCCCCGGACGACTGCGACCGCGGCGGAGCCGCCGTGAACGTGGCGGCCAGGCTCGACCCCGAGAAGCGCCTGAGATTCCTCGAGGCGGTGGGATCGAGATCACCCGTCATCGACCTGCAGGAGGTCGCGGCCGCCCTCGCTTCGGGAGACAAGAAGAGCCTCGCGACGCTGCTCACGGAGAGCATGTGCGAGCGGGTTCGGGCGCACCTCGAACGGCAGCGGAGCGACTACGCGGCCGCCTGGGCGGTCACCATGGCGGAGGCCTGGCTCGCCATCGAGAACGAGAAGGCCGCGAATACCTGGGCATCCTACGCCTCCCTGCGAGATCCCCATGCTCCGAGCCTCGCAGAGCTGCTTCATCGCAACCACGAATAGAGGCAACGTACCCGCGAGGCGCGGGTGAACGGAGCGCGCAGGCCGCCCTCGCTTCGGGGGCGGGGCTTCTAGCTCGAGCTCCATGCTCGCCGGATCCGCATCGAGGGGTCCCATCGGACCGTCCGTGAAAACGCCTTCCCCCTTCGTGGTGGGGGGACGGGAGCGGGAAGACGAAGCTCCACGAGGCCCTGCGGCCCCTGCAGGCCGCGCGGCCGGGAAGCTCACGCGGGCGGCCGCGCACGTTCGGAACTCTCCGCCCGCGCCCGCCGCGCGGTTCGTTCGGGTACGACCTGGCGCTCGGCCTGCCGGCCCCGCCGTTCCGGAGGCCCGGCTCGAAGTCGAGAGGCCACAATCGTGGAAGGGGAGCACCTGTCATCTCGGGGCCCGAGAGGCGAGCGGGAGGTGGGCCGAGATGGCGGGGGGAACCCCTCCTCGCTAGAACTTCCTCATGTGCCGCAACATTCGCGTGCTGTATCACTTCGAACCACCCACCCGGGAAGATGAGATTCGCGCGGCCGCTCTGCAATACGTGCGGAAGGTGACCGGGCTACGAGAGCCGTCGGACGCGGATCGGGAAGCCTTCTCACGGGCCGTCGAGGAGGTGACCCAGGCGACGGGTCGCCTCCTCAGGTCGCTCCGTGCGCGCACGCGCGTGAGAACGAGGCAAGGAGAGCGGGAGAGGGCGCGGGCGCGGGGAGAGCGTCGGGCCGCCGCTCAACGCGCGGGTTCGGGCGGCGCGACCTTCACCTCTTGAATTGAACGGCCGCTCGTCCGGGCGGAACGGCGCTCAGTGCGCCCCGGCCGGCGCGGCGCCGGGACGGTTCTTCTTTACGAAGAAGAGGACGAGCGGCACGAAGAGCACGCTCGCCAGGGCGAGGTTCTCGATGGTGCGCACGTAGGACAAAAGCCCGGCCTGCTGCTGGATCGCCCCGTACAGCGCGCCGTAGGCACGTCCGGTGGCCTCGGCGGGTCCCATGCTCGAGAAGGCGCGCTCGAGCTGGGAGAGTCGCTGATGGAAGAGCGGGCTCGACTGGGTCACGTGATCGACGAGGAGGTTCTGGAAGGTCTGGGAGCGTCGGGCCAACATGGTGCTGACGAAAGCGATGCCCACGCTACCCCCGATGTTGCGGGCGAGGTTCATGAGACCCGAGACCTGATTGTTCTGCTCGCGGGGGACCCCGATATACGAAACCGTGTTGATGGGGATGAAGAGGAAGGAGAGGGACAGGGCCTGGTAGATGCGGTACATGGCGGCGGTGTGGGCGTCGATGTCGAGGTTGATGCCCGACATGTGGAACATGGCCAGGGACAAGCCGCAGAAGCCCGCGGCGATGAGGTACTTGGCGGGAACGCGTGACACGAGGAAGCCCGCGATGGGCATGGTGGCCATGGTGACGAACCCGCCCGGGCTCAGGGCTTCGCCCGCCAGTTGCGCGCTGTAACCGAGAAGCGTTTGCAAGAAGAGCGGGATGAGAACGGTCGTCCCGTAAAGGACACCACCCAGCGTGAACATGAGGCCGGTGCTGACGGCGAAGTTACGGTTTCGGAAGAGCCGGATGTTCACGATGGGGTTTGGATGAGCCGATTCCCACACCAGCATGCTCAGCATGCAGATGACCATGGCCACGGTGAAAATGACGATGAACGGGGAGGAGAACCAGTCGTCCTCCTGGCCTTTGTCCATGATGACCTGCAAGCTTCCGAAGGCCACGGCGACGAGGCCGAGACCGAACCAGTCCACCCGGATGCGCTTGGAGCGCTCCTTCTCCTCGCGCAGCCAGGGAGGGTCCTCCACCATGATCGAGCTCAAGAGGAGCGAGGCGATACCCACCGGGACATTGATGTAGAAGATCCACCGCCAGCTGGCGTGGTCCACGATGTAGCCGCCCAGGGTAGGACCGATGGCGGGGGCGAACACCACGGCGAGGCCGTACATGGCGAAGGCCATGCCGCGCTGCGCCGCGGGAAAGGTGTCGGCCAGGATGGCCTGCTCGCTCGGGGCGAGTCCCCCGCCCCCCACGCCCTGCAGCACCCGGAAGAAGATGAGAGAGGAGAGGGTGGGCGCAAACCCGCACAGCACGCTGCTCACCGTGAACAGGGCGACGCAGGTCATGTAGAAGCGCTTGCGCCCCACCCGGCTCGAGATCCAGGCACTGATGGGCAGGACCACCGCATTCGAGACGAGGTAGGAGGTGAGGACCCAGGTGGCCTCGTTCTGGCTCGCCGAGAGTCCACCGGCGATGTGCGATAGCGCGACGTTCGCGATGGAAGTGTCGAGGACCTCCATGAAGGTGGCGAGGGTGACGGTGAAGGCGATGAGCCACGGGTTGTGGCGCGGGGCCCAAGCGGCCTGGGATTGAGGTTCGGCCACGGAGGCGTGTCCTCACCGTGTCGGGGGGGCGAGCGGCGCTCCTAAAGCCCCGGGCCCTCGAACACTCTCTACGTCGTGACGCGACCTTCCGGGCGCGCTGCGGCTCAGACGGCGGGCGGGTCGGGGCCCTGCAGTCGGAGCCGGAGAGGATGGAGCGCTGCACCCGGTCCGGTCGGCGGGCGCCAAGGTGCGGCCCTGCGCCGAGCCGGCGGCCGGCACTGACGCCCTGGAGCAAGCAGGTGAGTTGTCGCCGATTGAGAGCATGGAAGCACCGGAGCACAGCGCCACGAGCCGGCGAGGCGCTAGTCGTTGACGTGGACTGTCACCTCCACCGATTGCCCGGCGCGCAGGGTCATCCCAGCGGGCACGTTCTCCAGAGCGATTCGGACCGGGATCCTCTGCGCGATCTTGACGTAGTTCCCGGTCGCGTTGTCGGGCGGCAGAAGCGAGAAGCGCGCCCCGGTCCCGCCGGACAGGCTCTCCACCCGGCCGTGGAGCGTTTGCCCGTAGGTGTCTACCTCCAGGTCGGCCCGCTGGCCGAGGCGCATCTTGGCCACCTGCGTCTCCTTGAAATTGGCCGTGACGTATTTTTGATCCGGCACGAACACGGCCACCGTCTGGCCCACAGCGACGAAGGCCCCCGGGTGGCTCGTGATCCCGCTCACCACCCCATCGCCGGGCGCGACGACGCGGGTCCACTCGAGGTTGAGCTTCGCCAAGGCCAGGGTCGCCCCGGCGCTCTGCAATCGGGCATGAGCATAGGCGGCGTTGGCGCGGGCGACCGCGATGTTGGCCGCCACCGGCCTGGAGATGACCAACCGCCCCTGCGACTCGCTCACCTGGGCCTCGGCCCGGCGCAGCGCATCTTCGGTGGCTTTCACGGTGGCCGCGGCCGCGCTCATGGCGGCCTTGGCCGAGTCGTACTGCGTCTGGGCCTGATCGAGCTGCTGCTGCGGGATGGCGCTCGCCTTCTTGAGGTCGAGCGCGCGCCGCAGGTTCACCTCGGCGAGCTTGAGGTCGGCCTCGCGGCTCGTCAGGTTGGCACGCGCCTCGTCGAGCTGGGCCCTGTACCCGGACACCGAACGGCTGGAGCCGAGCAGCGCCGCCTCGGCTGCGCTGAGCGAGCCGCGCGCGGAAGCCTCGGCGATGGAAACCTGCGCGTCCGCCGAGTCCGCCTGCGCGCGGGCGCTGTCGACCTCGGAGGATGCCTCTTCGACCTTGGCGCGGTACTCCCGGTCGTCGAGCTGCAAGACGAGCTCCCCCGACTTCACCGCCTCGTTCTCGATCACCGGAACTGTGGCGACCTGACCGGCCACGCGAGGAGCGAGCGGTACCGTATCGGCGTCGATCTGGGCATCGTCCGTCGTCTCCTTGCCCGCGGTGACGAGCAGGTAGATGACGACGGCCAAGAGGATGACCGCCGCGATGCCGAAGACGGCGAACAAGGCGCGTCGGCGTTTCTCCGGAGAGGGTTTAGGCCGCTCGGGGCCGGCGGACTCCTTTTTCTCGACGCTCGCCGGCTGCGCTTCTCCGCGCGCGGGCGCTTTGGCCGGTTCAGCCATGGGACACCCTCATCCACCCTGTGCCCCACTCCCTCCACGCGCCGCGAGGCCACGGTTAGAGGAAAAGCTAGGTTTGGACCGGGGACTGTCAAGGTCCCGTTGGGAAGATCGAAGTAGGACCGTGCCCCGGGTGCGCTTTGCTGGGCCGCGATCGAGCCGGCGTGCCGGCACTCGCCGACAGGACACACATGGGGGCTGCCGAGCCGTTCACTCGGGGGCCGAGAAGCAAGGAAGGTACCACCGGAGCGGTGCGCGAATGGGTCGATCGGCTCGACCGGGCCCACCCAGGAGCCGCGAGGCCGGTGTCCCGGCGAGCAGGGGAGCAGAGCCCATTGGGCGCGGGTGACGACCAGGGGTTCGTTCCCTGTTCAACTGCAGGTGTAGCAGACCGGGTGGTGCCTGCTTCGGAGGGATTGCGGGACACGGTGGCGTGGCCTTCCCGGCCTCTTCACGCCGGCCCATCGTGGAGCCTCTTTGGGCTCGAGTCCTCTCGAGGATGGCCTTCTGTCCCCGGCCGACACATTGCCGGTGTGCGCTCCCGTCCTCTCGGGGTAGCTTCCCCCCTCCATGGATGTGAGACCGGTGCAGGAGGGGGAAGTGCAGGACGGACGAGCCCGCTGGGTGGCGGGCCTCGTGGCGGGCGCCTTCTTCATGGAGAATCTCGACGGGACGGTGATCTCCACCGCCATCCCGCAGATGGCCCGAACCTTCGGTGCTCGCCCGGCGGACCTCTCCGCCGGGATCAGCGCCTACCTCCTCACCTTGGCAGTCTTCATTCCCATGAGCGGCTGGGTAGCGGACCGCTACGGACCGCGGAGCGTGTTCGCGAGCGCGGTGGCCCTCTTCACCCTGGCCTCGGTGGCCTGTGGGCTGTCGGGCAGCCTGTTTCAGTTCACCGGCGCGCGGGTGATCCAGAGCATGGGCGGTGCCATGATGGTGCCGGTCGGCCGGCTGGTCGTGCTCCGCAACGCGAAGAAGCGCGGACTCGTCCGCGCCATCGCCACGCTGGTGTGGCCGGGACTGGTGGCGCCCATTCTCGGGCCGCCCCTGGGCGGGCTCATCACCACCCTGTGGAGCTGGCGATGGATCTTCTTCCTCAACGTGCCGCTCGGGCTCGTGGCGATGGGCCTCTCCCTGGCGCTCATCCGCGGTGCACCGGGTGAGCGGCGGCCCTTCGACGCCCGGGGCTTCGTCTTGGCCGGCATCGGCTGCAGCGCACTCATGTATGCGCTCGAGATCATGGGCCGAGGATTGGGCTGGCTCGTGGCGGGGGCCTTTGGTCTCGGGGCGCTCGCGACGGTGCTGGCCGTCCGGCATCTTCGCCGCGCTTCCCACCCCCTCGTCGATCTCTCGACCCTGCGCACCCGCACCTTCGCCATCACCCTGCGGGGAGGATCGTTCTCCGCGGTGGCGGTCCACAGCGCACCGTTCTTGCTGCCGCTCCTCTTCCAGCTGGGGCTGGGCTTGAGCCCGGTCGCGTCCGGCTCGCTCGCTCTTGTTCCTCTTTGCCGGGAACTTCACCATGAAGCCGGCCACGACCTACATGCTGAGGGGTTTCGGCTTTCGGAATGTACTGCTAGTGAATGGCTCGCTCGTGCTGGTCGGATTCGGCGCGTGTGCCCTGCTCGGCCGCGCCACCCCGCACGCCGTCATCGCCGCCGTGCTCTTCGGCTGCGGGCTGTGCCGCTCGATGCAGTTCACGGCCTTCAACACCCTCGCCTTCGCCGACCTGGCGCAGAACCAGATGAGCGGTGCCACCACCCTCTTCAGCGCGGTCGGGCAGATGACGGCCGGGGTGGGGGTGGCCTTGGGGGCGCTCTCGCTGCATGCGAGCCAGGCGCTGCGCGGCCACGCGGGTGACCGGCTGGCCGTCGGCGACTTTCGCGTTGCGTTCCTGCTCGTCGCCTTGCTGTCCGTGCTGGCGCTCGTCGATGCGAGTCGCTTGCCCGCCGACGCCGGGGCCGAGGTGAGTGGGCACCGCCCATGAGCCGGCCGGAGGGAAGCCCGTAAGAGGATCCCCGGTTGACGCTCGGGCGAGCAGGCACACCCTGCTGCCATTTACCGCACCTCTAGCACGTTGCGGGTGATCTTCCTCTGAGGTAGGGTCCGTTTTAAAGAAAATTTTCTCGATATGGCTGATTCGAATCAGACCTTTCGTCCTAGAGAGACAGGCAACGCCAGCTTGCGCCGGCTGCCGACCTACTACCGTCTCTTGCAGCAGATGGCGGCCCAGGACCGCCACGTCTCGTGCAGCCTCATCGGTCGCCACCTCGGTCTCGATCCGACCCAGGTCAGAAAAGACATTGAAATGATAGGGCTTGCCGGTAAGCCCAAGGTCGGGTTCGTCGTGGTCGACCTCCTGCGTGGGATCGAGGCTTTTCTCGGCTGGGATAGCCCGAAGGAGGCGATCCTGGCGGGCGCCGGTCGACTGGGAAGCGCGCTCTTGGGTTACGAGCGGTTCCGCGAGTATGGGATACGGATCCTGGCGGCCTTTGACACGGATCCCAAGAAGATCGGCATGAGCATCGCCGATAAGAGGGTCTACCTTCTCGATTCGTTGCCCGGGCGCACGCGGTGGATGGGGGTGAGTCTGGGCGTCATCACCACCCCGCCCGGCGCGGCGCAGCGCGTCGCCGACCTCATGGTGCAGGGCGGCATCCGAGCCATCTGGAACTTCGCGCCGGTCCACCTGCGCGTCCCCGACAGCGTCATCGTCCAGAACGAGGACCTGGGTCACGCGCTCGCGTCCCTGTCCTTCAGGCTCGCCAGGCGGGATTCGGGGCGCAACGGGAGCTCGGACGAACCCCAGGCTCTCGCCCCCGATTTCTCGGACGACCTCGTCCTCGACGTCGGACCTGAAGAGGACTTGAAGCACGAAGAACAGACCGACGAGGGCGCCGCACAGGTCGGCGGAGCCCCCCAACAGAAACAGTGAGCCACCCATGGCCAAGACGATCGAAGTCACCGAACTCATCCTGCGCGACGCCCACCAAAGCCTCATGGCGACGCGAATGGCGATGGAAGACATGGAGCCGGCCTGCGCCGACATCGACCAGGCGGGCTACTGGGCGGTCGAGTGCTGGGGCGGCGCCACCTTCGACGCCTGCATCCGCTTCCTGAACGAGGATCCCTGGGAGCGGCTGCGGACCTTCCGAAAGCTCCTGCCGAACAGCCGTCTCATGATGTTGCTGCGCGGGCAGAACCTGGTCGGCTACCGTCACTACGAGGATTCGGTGGTCGATCGGTTCGTCGAGAAGGCGGCCGAGTGCGGGATGGACGTCTTCCGCGTCTTCGACGCTCTGAACGACATCCGCAACGTGCGGCGGGCCATCGCCGCGGTGCGCAAGACCGGCAAGCACGCGCAAGGCGCCATCTGCTACACGGTGAGCCCCCTTCACACGGCGAGCGGGTTCGTCGAGATGGCGGAGAAGCTGCTCGACCTCGGCTGCGATTCCATCTGCATCAAGGACATGGCCGCCCTCCTCAAGCCGCAGCCGGCTTACGAGATCGTGAAGGGCATCAAGGAGGCCTGCGGAGAGGACATCCCGGTCCACGTGCACGTCCATGCCACTACCGGGGTGACCCTCGTGAGCCTCATGAAGGCCATCGAGGCCGGCGCCGACTGCGTCGACACCTCCATCAGCTCGCTCAGCCTCGGCCCCGGCCACAATCCGACCGAGAGCCTGGTCGAGATGCTGGAGGGGACGGGTTTCGAGACCCGGCTCGACAGGAGCAAGCTGCTGAAGGTGAAGAAGTACTTCAACGGGGTACGGCCGCGCTACAAGGAGTTCCTCTCCAACATCACCGGGGTCGAGACGGAGATCTTCGACAGCCAGATCCCGGGCGGCATGCTCTCCAACATGGAGAGCCAGCTGAGGCAGCAGGGAGCCGCGGACCGGCTGGCCGAGGTGCTGGCCGAGGTTCCCAGGGTCCGCAAGGACGCCGGGTACCCGCCCCTCGTCACGCCATCCAGCCAGATCGTGGGCACGCAGGCGGTCTTCAACACCATCATGGGCCGCTACAAGGTGCTCACCGGCGAGTTCGCCGATCTCATGCTCGGCTACTACGGGGAGACCATCGGTCCGCGCAACGCCGAGATCTGCGAGCTCGCCGCCAAGCAGACCGGCAAGACGCCCATCCACGGCCGACCGGCCGACCTGCTCAGGCCAGAGTGGCAGGACCTGCGCAACACGGCGCTGGCGCTCCAGGGGTGCAACGGATCGGACGAGGACGTGCTCACCTACGCCATGTTCCCCCAGGTGGCGACCAAGTTCTTCGGCACGCGCGACCAGGGGCCGAAGAATCTGGGCAAGGATCCCAGCGCCCCGGCCGCCGCGCCCAAGGCGGCCGCTCCGGCAGCGACGACCGACAGTGGCAAGGGACCGGTCGGTACCCCCATCGCCTACGACGTGAAGATGAACGGTCACACCCACCGGGTGACCGTCTCGCCGGCGTAGCTATTGGACCATTCGAGGAACGAACGACATGGCACTCCCGACGATGCAGGCGAAGATTGCGGATCTCCGCAAGAGGCGCGATGCAGCCAAGCTGGGCGGCGGCGCCGACAAGATGGCGAAGCAGCGCGAGGCGCACAAGCTGACGGCTCGCGAGCGCATCGACACCCTCGTCGACCCGGACACCTTCGAGGAGACCGGTCTCTTCGCAGAACACCGGTCCACCCTGTTCGGGATGGCGGACAAGGTCCTGCCCGCCGACGGCGTGGTCACCGGTGCCGCCTCGGTGGGCGGGCGGCTCGTGCACCTCGCCAGCCAGGACTTCACGGTCTCGGGCGGGTCGGCCGGGGAGGTCCACTCCATCAAGGTGGCCGAGATCATGATGCAGTCGCTCCGGACCGGCTCGCCCTTCGTCTTCATCAACGACTCGGGCGGCGCGCGGGTCCAGGAAGGCATCGACTCGCTCTCCGGCTACGGCAAGGTCTTCTACACGAACGTGATGCTCTCGGGCGTGGTGCCGCAGATCTCGCTCATCTGCGGGCCCTGCGCGGGCGGGGCCGCCTACAGCCCCGCCCTCACCGACTTCATCATCCAGACCCGCCAGGCCCAGATGTTCATCACCGGCCCCCAGGTCATCAAGAGCGTCACCGGGGAGAGCGTCACCTCCGAGCAGCTGGGCGGGCCGGACGCGCACATGACCCACTCCGGCGTCATACACTTCGTGGCCGAGGACGATCGCCACGCCGCTGCGCTGTGCCAGAAGCTCCTGAGCTTCCTGCCCTCCAACAACCTGGAGGATCCGCCCCAGGTGGAGGGCGATCGCCAGATCGATGCCAATCCGACCCTCGACGACATCGTGCCGGTCGATGGCAAGAAGGGCTACGACGTTCGCAAGGTGATCACCGGCGTCGTCGACTTTGGCGACTTCCTGGAAGTCCAGGCGGGCTACGCCCCCAACATCGTCGTCGGGTTCGCCCGGGTGGTGGGGCGGACCGTCGGCATCATCGCCAACCAGCCCTCGGTGCAGGCGGGCGTGCTCGACATCAACGCCTCGAACAAGGCCTCGCGGCTCATCCGCTTCTGCAACGCCTTCAATATCCCGCTCCTCACCTTCGTCGACGTGCCCGGTTTCTTACCCGGGGTTCAGCAGGAGTACGGCGGCATCATCCGGCACGGCGCGAAGCTGCTCTTCGCCTACTCGGCGGCCACCGTCCCGAAGATCACCGTCATCCTGCGCAAGAGCTACGGCGGCGCTTACCTCGCCATGTGCGGCAAGGACCTCGGGGCCGACCGGGTCTTCGCCTGGCCGACCGCGGAGGTGGCGGTCATGGGCGCGGAGGGGGCGGCCGAGATCGTCTTCCGCTCGGACATCCAGGAGGCCCCCGACAAGCAGGCCAAGCGCAAGGAGGTCATCGAGCGCTACCGCGAGGCCTTCTCCAATCCCTACGTGGCCGCCGGTCGGCGCCTCGTCGATGCGGTGGTCGAACCGTCCCTGACCCGCCGCCACGTGGCGCACGCACTCGAGTACCTGCACACCAAGCGGGAACTGCGTCCACCCAAGAAGCACGGCCTCATGCCGCTGTAGGAGCCCTCCATGAGCGACCCCGCCATGCAGGACTTGAGCGTAGTGCTGGGACAGGTGCAGGCGCAGCTGTCGGCTCTGTCGCAGCGGATCGAACGGCTGGAGGAGGCTGCCGCTGCCCGCGCGCGTCCGGCGGCCGCTCCGGCGAAGATCGCGGCGGCTCCGAGGCCCGAGCCCGTCATCACCGAGGAAGAAGTGCTCGCCATCTCCGCCGCCCTGGCCGCCTATCTCGGCGTGCGGCCCCACATCAAGCAGATCCGCCTGGTCAGCTCGCCCGCGTGGGCCCAGCAGGGCCGGGTGTCCATCCAGGCGTCCCACCGTTTGCACAACTGAGGAGGCGCTCGTGAAACTGCGAGTAACCATTGACGCGAAGACCTACGACGTGGACGTCGAGGCTGCCGAGCCCGAGGCCCCCGTGCAATCACAGCGCCCCCTCTCGGTGGAGCCCTCGCCGGTCCGTACCCCGGTGGCGGCCGTGCCGCTGCGACCCGTCGAGGGCGGCGCCGGCACCGCTGACGAGAAGAAGGTCTGCCGCAGCCCGGTTACGGGCGTGGTGACCAAAGTGGCGGTCCAGGTGGGGCAGGCGATCCAGACCGGAGACGTGCTGCTCACCCTCGAGGCGATGAAGATGGAGACTACCATCACCGCCCCGGCAGCTGGCAAAATCGAGGAAGTCAAGGTGGCGGCGGGCGACTCCGTGCAGGCCGGACAGGTCGTCGTCCAGTTTGAATAGCGGGTAGCGGGTAAAAGACATGGACCAAGTTCCTGGATTCTTGTTCTTCGATCACGTGGCCGTTTCGGTGAACCCGGGCGATCTGGAAGCGCAGGTGAAGGCCTACAAGGCCATGGGCTTTCGCGAGCTCCATCGCGAGGACGTGCTCGGCACCGATCAGGTGCGGGAAGTCCTCTTGCAGGTGGGCGACGGGCCCAACGTGCTCCAGCTCCTCGAGCCCCTCTCGCCCGAGTCGCCGGTGGCGAAGCAGATCGCCAAGAACGGCGGCCGAGGGGGCCTCGCCCACGTCGCCCTGCGTGTTTCGGACGCCCAGAAGGCCTTCGCCTGGATGACGGAGAAGGGCTTCAAGATCATCGACAAGGGGCCCCGGCCGGGGTCGCGCGGAACCACCGTGTTCTTCGTCCACCCCAAGACCACCGAGCGCGCGTCCTTCGGGTACCTGCTCGAGGTGGTGCAGGAGAAGCCCCGTGGCTGAGCGCGCCACGGGCACCGAGCTCCTCGATCTCGGCCAGGATTTTCCGCCGGTGTCTGCCTCGGAGTGGAGGGCGGCCATCGAGGTGGATTTGAAGGGGGCTCCCTTCGACAAGAAGCTCGTGTGGCGGACCGAGGAAGGACTCTCGGTGAAACCTTTCTACCGCAGCGAGGACGTGGTCGCCCTGCCGGAGCAACGGGTGGCCGCGACCTGGCGGATCGCACAGGACGCGAAGCCGGGTCCAAAGGCCATCCGGGCCGACCTGCTCCACGAGTCGGGCGCCCACGCCGTCCAGGAACTCGGGTACGCCATCGCCGCCGGCGTCGAAAGGCTCTCCGCTCTCGCCGCCTCGCAGCCGGCGGAGGCCGCGGCGCGGACGATCGAGTTCGTCTTCGCCGTCGGTCCGTTTTACTTCGTCGAGATCGCCAAGCTCCGCGCGGCCCGCCTCCTCTGGGCGCAGGCCGTGGCGGCCTTCGGGGTGAAGTCCGAAGAGGCGGCCCGCATGCATCTCGCCGTGCGCACCCCGCGACGCAACAAGAGCATGCTCGACCGGTACAGCAACCTGCTGCGGGTGACCACCGAGGCACTCTCGGCGGTCATCGGCGGCTGCGACGAGCTCACCGTCGAGCCGTTCGGCTTCGACCCGCACCTCGCGAGGAACGTCCAGCTCGTTCTGCAGGAGGAGTCCCACCTCGGAGCGGTGGCCGATCCCGCCGCCGGCTCCTACTACATCGAGGTGCTCACCGATTCCCTGGCCCGCGAGGGATGGAAGCTTTTCCAGCAGGTGGAAGCGGCCGGCGGGTACGCCCGGGTGCTCGCCTCGGGAGCCATCGAGAAGGCGGTCGCCGAGACCCGCCTCGCCCGCGAGAAGGCGATGTCGAGCCGGCGCCGGACACTCGTCGGAGTGAACAACTATCCCGACCTCTCGGAGAAGGCGCCGGACCCGGCCCACTTCGAGGAGGGCGCGGCTTCCGTGCTGCACGCCCGGCTCGCCGAGCCGTTCGAGAGGATGAGGCAACGCACGGCGGCCGACGCCGTCGCCCGGGGTCGCTACCCCAGGGTGCTCTTGCTGAAGCGCGGCGACGTCAAGATGAGGGGCGCCCGCGCCACCTTCTGCTTGAACTTCTTCGGCTGCGCGGGCTTCGAGGTGGTGGAAGGCGACGAGATCGCCGAGGGCGCGGATCTCATCGTGCTGTGCAGCTCCGATCCGGAGTACCTCGCCCTGGCGCAGGAGGTGTGCCCCAAGGTGCAGGTGCCGGTGGTGGTGGCGGGCAACCCCAAGGACCAAATCGAGGCGCTGCGCGCGGCCGGAGTAGAGGGCTTCGTGCATGCTCAAAGCGACATGGTCGAGACGCTCACGAAGTGGCAGGATCGGCTCGGACTGAGGCGCTTCCCATGAGACCGGACTTCACGAAGATCGACTACCAGCCGCGCCCTTCGGCACGACCGGAGGCGGCCGCCGCCCCGGCCTGGATGACCGCCGAGCGCATCCCCGTCAAGTCGAGCTACTCGGCCGACGACCTGCGCGCCGTGCAGCACCTCGGGTACGCCGCCGGGGTGCCGCCGTTCTTGCGTGGCCCTTACTCGGCCATGTACGCACTGCAACCCTGGACCATCCGGCAATACGCCGGCTTCTCGACGGCGGAAGAGTCGAACGCCTTCTACCGCAGGAACCTGGCGGCCGGCCAGAAGGGCCTCTCGGTCGCCTTCGATCTCGCCACCCACCGTGGCTACGACTCGGACAACCCGCGCGTGGTGGGCGACGTGGGCAAGGCCGGCGTCGCCATCGATTCGGTCGAGGACATGAAGATCCTCTTCGACCAGATCCCGCTCGGGCAGATGTCGGTCTCGATGACCATGAACGGAGCCGTGCTGCCGGTCATGGCCTTCTACATCATCGCCGCCGAAGAGCAGGGAGTGAGGACGCGGGAACTGTCGGGGACCATTCAGAACGACATCCTGAAGGAGTTCATGGTCCGCAACACCTACATCTATCCGCCGGGTCCCTCCATGCGGATCATCGGCGACATCTTCCGCTACTGCTCGGCCAGCATGCCGAAGTTCAACTGCATCTCGATCAGTGGCTACCACATGCAGGAAGCGGGCGCCACGGCCGACATCGAGCTCGGGTACACGCTGGCCGACGGCCTCGAGTACATCCGCACCGGTATCCAGGCCGGCCTGGACATCGACCGCTTCGCTCCGCGCCTCAGCTTCTTCTGGGGCATCGGCATGAATCACTTCATGGAGATCGCCAAGATGCGCGCCGCCCGCGTGCTCTGGGCCAAGATCATCAAGTCCTTCAACCCCAAGAACCCGAAGTCGATGGCGCTGCGCACCCACTCCCAGACCTCGGGGTGGAGCCTGGCCGGGCAAGGCGTCTTCAACAACGTTCCGCGCACCTGCCTCGAGGCCCTGGCGGCGGCCCTCGGCCACACCCAGTCGCTCCACACCAACTCGCTCGACGAGGCCATCGCGCTGCCGACCGATTTCTCGGCTCGCATCGCCCGCGACACCCAGATCTTCCTCCAGGAGGAGACCGGCATCACCAAGGCGGTCGATCCCTGGGCGGGCAGCTACTACGTCGAGGCCCTCACCCACGAGCTCATGCACAAGGCCTGGCACCACATCCAGGAGATCGAGAGCCTGGGGGGCATGGCCAAGGCCATCGAGACCGGCATCCCCAAGATGCGCATCGAGGAGGCGGCTGCCCGCCGGCAAGCGCAGATCGATTCCGGCCGCGAGACCATCGTGGGCGTGAACAAGTACCGGCTCGCCGAGGAGCAGCCCATCGAGGTGCTGGTGGTGGACAACAAGGCCGTCCTCGATTCCCAGGTGCGCCGCCTCGAGCAGGTGCGAGCCCGTCGAGACGGGAAGAAGGTGGAGGAGGCGCTGGGGGCGCTCACCCGATGTGCCGAGAAGGGCGAGGGTAACCTCCTCGATCTCTCGGTGAAGGCGGCGCGCGTGCGCGCCACCCTGGGGGAAATCTCCAAGGCGCTCGAGAGCGTCTTCGGGAGGTACCAGAGCGTGAACCGGACCATCTCCGGCATCTACTCCTCGGAGAGCCGGGAGGATCCGGAGTTCCGCAAGGCGCAAGCGATGGCCGCGGAGTTCGCCCGCCTCGAGGGCCGGCGCCCCCGCATGCTGGTGGCCAAGATGGGCCAGGACGGCCACGATCGGGGCGCCAAGGTCATCGCCACGGCCTTCGCCGACCTCGGGTTCGACGTGGACGTGGGCCCGTTGTTCCAGACCCCGGCCGAGGCCGCGCGCATGGCGGTGGAGAACGACGTGCATGCCCTGGGCGTGTCGAGCCTCGCCGGAGGACACTCCACCCTCGTGCCCGAGGTGATGAAGGAACTGAAGAAGCTCGGCCGCGACGACATCCTCGTCTTCGTGGGCGGCGTCGTCCCACCGCAGGACTGCGAATCCCTAAAGCGCGCCGGCGTGACCGACGTGTTCGGCCCCGGCTCGGTCATCCCTGTCTGCGCCCAGAAGGTGGTGGCGGCGCTGATCGGGAACAGTCGTGCCGCCTAGGCACGTCGGCCTCACCCCGCCTCGGCGACGGCGCCTCGCGCCGGAAGAGTACGTGCAGGGGGTGCTCGGCGGGAACCGGACCGTCCTCGCGCGCGCCATCACCATCATCGAGAGCGACCTCCCGTCGGACGGGGAGCTTGCCGCGCACATTCTCGACGCGGTCCTGCCCCACACCGGCCGCTCGCGACGGGTCGGGATCACCGGCGTGCCCGGGGTGGGCAAGAGCACCTTCATCGACGCGCTTGGCATGCACCTCATCCGGCAGCGCGGCGAGAACGTCGCGGTCTTGAGTATCGATCCCTCGAGCGCCATCTCGGGAGGCAGCATCCTCGGCGACAAGACGCGGATGGAGCGCCTCGCGCTCGAGGAGCGCGCCTTCATCCGCCCCTCGCCTTCCCGCGGCCACCTGGGCGGTGTGGCGCGCAGGACCCGGGAGACCCTGCTCTTGTGCGAGGCCGCGGGCTATCGCAACCTCCTCGTGGAAACCGTGGGGGTGGGCCAGTCCGAGACCGCGGTCCGCTCGATGACGGACTTCTTCCTCCTCCTCATGCTGGCCGGAGCGGGCGACGAGTTGCAGGGCATGAAGCGGGGCATCATCGAGATGCTCGACGGCATGGCCATCAACAAGGCCGACGGCGACAACAAGGCCAAGGCCGAGCGCGCGCGCATCGAGTACGCGAATGCCCTTCACCTGTTTCCAGCCTCGCAGGACGGGTGGACGCCGCGGGTGCTCACCTGCAGCTCCTTGCACGGCGACGGCATCACCGCGGTGTGGCAGATGGTGCTCGATCACCACGAGTTGCTCTCCCAAAACGGCCACCTGGAGCGGCGGCGCAGGCGTCAGGCGCTCGAATGGATGAACGAACTCGTGGGGCTGGGCCTGGAGGCCGCCTTTCGCGACGACCCGCGAATCGCCGCGCGCCTGCCCTTCTTGCAGGAGGAGGTGAGGGAGGGCCGGGCCACCCCCTTCGCCGCGAGCCGAGAGCTGCTCGCGCTGTTCCAGGGGACGACGCGGCCACGCTGAAGCACCTTCGGCTCCCTTCGTTCGGCTCCCTTCGAAGGAAGCTCCCGGCCTCTGGCCCCAAAAGGGTGCGTGCGGCCGGGTGCGGCCCTCGCCTCGTCTCGACAACCGAGGAGGCGAGTCGGTGCCTTTCGGCTAATAATTCCAAGAGGGCCCATCCTCCCGGGTCTCCGCCAGAACGGAACGCCACTTGCCGAGCGAGCCCGAACCCCACTTGACGACGGCGGAGGACGAGAAGCCCTTCATCTCGCTCGAGGGGCTTCACGGTTCGGTGAGCGTGCCTCCGCCCGCCGCCGGATTTTTTTCCCAGTGGCGCGTCTTCTTCGGCCCGGCCCTGCTCGTGAGCGTCGGCTACATGGACCCGGGCAACTGGGGCACGGACCTCACGGCCGGGGCGAAGTTCCGCTACGACCTGCTCTGGGTGGTCGCCGCGGCGAGCGTGATGGCCATCTTCATGCAGGTCATCGCGGCCAAGCTCGGCGTCGCCACCAGCAAGGATCTGGCCCAGTGCTGCCGCGATTGGTACCCGCGCTGGACGCGCTGGCCCAACTGGCTCCTGTGCGAGTTGGCCATCGGTGCCTGCGACCTCGCCGAGGTGCTGGGCAGCGCGGTGGCGCTCAACCTGCTCTTCCGGATTCCACTCCTCTGGGCGGTGATCGTCACGGCCACCGACGTGCTCTTGCTGCTCTCCTTGCAGCGCCTCGGCATGCGCACCATCGAGGCGGTGGTGCTCCTCCTCGTGGCCACCATCAGCGTGTGCTACTTCATCGAGATCTTCGTGCTGCCCCCCACCGCCCCGCGCTTCGCGGAGGTCTCCGGCGCGCTCCTCTCTCCCGGCTTCCGGCAGGCGGGCATGGCCTACCTGGCCGTGGGCATCGTGGGGGCGACGGTCATGCCCCACAACCTCTACCTGCACTCGGCGCTCGTCCAGAGCCGGCGCTACCAGAAGGACGACCTGTCCATCCGTACGGCCATCCGTCTCAACACGGTCGACTCGACCTTGGCCCTCACCGTGGCCTTCTTCGTGAACGCCGCCATCCTGGTGCTGGCGGCCACCGTCTTCCACGGGAAGGACCGGGTGGTGCTCCCCGGGGGCGGGGTGGCCCTCCTCGGCGGCGAGGTCGACTGGATCCGGGTTGCCTATTTGACCCTCGCCCCGCTCCTGGGCACGGCGGCCGCGAGCGTCCTCTTCGCCGTCGCCCTTTTGGCATCCGGACAGAGCAGCACCATCACCGGCACGCTGGCCGGCCAGGTGGTGATGGAAGGCTTCATGCGCTGGCGACTCCAGCCCTGGGTCCGCCGCATCATCACCCGCTCGCTGGCGGTCCTGCCAGCGGTCCTCATCATCGGCATCCGCGGGGAGAGCAGCGTCACCGATCTCCTCAACCTGAGCCAGGTGGTGCTGGCGCTGCAGCTGCCACTCGCCATGTTCCCGCTCCTGCATTTCACGAGTTCCCGCAGGCGGATGGGCAAGTGGCGAAACGGCTGGTTCCTCTCCATCATGGGATGGGCGAGCGCCCTGCTCATCACGGCGCTCGACCTCTACGGGCTTCCCGACTCCCTCCGCTCCGCCTGGCGTATCATCCTCGGCCAATGAGCGAGACGCAGACGAGCGCGACCATGTACGGCACCATCCTGGTGACGCTCGACAACACGCCTACCGACCGCGCCATCATCGATCACGTGAAGCGCCTCGCCCGGGCGGTGAACACCCGAAGGGTGGTCCTGTTGCACGTCGCGGACGGCTGGGCTGCCCGGACCTACGGTCCGGACGCCATCAGCCCCGAGATCACCGAGGACACCGCCTACCTGGGCACTGTCCGCGCGGAATTCGAGGCGGCCGGCATCGTCACCGAGGTCGCGCTGGCCTTCGGTGAACCGGCCCTCGAGATCGTGAACTGGGTGAAGCGCGAGGGCTGCGACCTCGTCGCCATGAGCACCCACGGACATCGCTTCATGGCAGACCTGTTCCTTGGTACCACCGCCATCCGAGTGCAACATCGCGTGAGCGTACCGGTGCTCCTGCTCAGGGCCACCTCCTGAGGAGCCAGCCTTCACCCGAGCAGGATGGGCAAGAGGATGCCGGTGCCGAGCGCGAAGACCCAGAGCGCCGGAGCCGGAGTACCCTCCGGGCGACGGCGCCGCGCCTCGCGAACCGCCACCCGGGAATCGAGCAGTAGAAACCGAGCGTGGTGCCGCTCCAGGGCCAGGAACACCGCCGCGGTGGCGCACCCGAAGAAGAGTTGGCCCACCAGCGCCGGCAAGAGGGCGCTCGCGACGGGCGCGGACCAGTCGAAGGTCCGGCCCGCGAGGATCGGTTGGAGCGTGAGCGAGTCGACGTACCAGCGGATGAGTCCGAAGACGAGCCCCCAGATGGCGGCCGTTCCGAAGCTCGTCGCCTCCCGGAAGAAGAGGACCCCGTAGCTCATGCCGAGGGCGGTGGAGACGGCGAGGCTCGCTGCGAGGGCCAAAAGGAGGGACGAGGCGCCGAAGGCCGACCTCGGCGCGAGGCCGCTCGCGAGGAGAACGAGGTCGAGCGCGACTCCACCCGACACGCTCGCCAAGGCCCCCCACTTGAGCGAGTTGAGCAGGTGGCGCCCCGGTCCCTCCGGTTCCCGGTTGATGGGATCGGACCCGGAGAGAAAGCGGACCCAGAGCTTGTCGAAGGCGCCGTAGACGAGGCCCGCGATGAGGCCGTAGACGATGTGGCCCACCAGGGACCCGAACAGTGCGGTCCCGTGTTCGAAGGACCAGTCGAGCGGCTTGCCAGACCAGAGCGGCAAGATGAAGAGCGGCCCGAGGAACCACCACAGTATCCCGTAGGCCAAGCCCCAGCCCATGTTCGATCCGAACCCGCGCAGGTCCCGCTGAAAGAGGACGGCCAGGCTGGCCCCGATGAGTGTCGCGAACACGAAGTGCAGCGTCAATCCGACCATCCGCGAACGCGAACCGACGAGCCCGGCGATGAGGGGATAGAAGCCCACCTGGGCCATCCACCTTCCGAAGGCCCAGCCCCCGAGCACTCCAGCGAATCCGCCCACGAGAAGCGCCCGAGGCCAGCTGAACCGGGCACGCGCCGGGTCCTCTTTCAGGACGGACCAAGTCCCGAGGCCCATGCCGATGGCCGTGAAGGTGAGGACGTGCGAGACGAGGGCCGGAAAGCGGTCGCGAGCCAGGTCGACCATGGCCATGCTGCCCTCCGGCTGCTTCAAGGTGTCGGGGAGGCCGACCTCTACGACGAGCCAGGCGAGGAACGAGGCTCCGAGCGCCCATACGAGACCCGCACCGGGGGTGGTGGCGCGCTCGTAGGCCAGGACGGCGAAGGTCGCTCCGTAGAGGACACCGAGCGGCACACCCGGTTCGAAGGAAGGCCCGGCGAGCGCACGCCCGAGCAGGGCGCCGCCGCCACCCAGGGCCGCCCCAACGAGGACGCCGAGGGCGCGGTGAAGGGTCGCATTCACGGGGAAGCTCCTTCCGCCTTGCGCCCCGGCTCGGCTTCCTCGAGGTCCATCGTCTGGACGGTGTCGCGGGGAAAGAAGATCTCGAAGGCCCAGTCGACGAGGACCTTCGCTTTGCGCTCGAGGCTGGGCAGTTTCGCCACGTAGATGCAGCGCCACAAAATCCAAGCGAGGAGGCCGGAGAAACGGAGGTGGCGGGAGGTGAAGGGAATGCGCAGCTCGGCGCAGGCGGTCTGGTAGCCGACCACGCACAGGGCGCCGAGCGATCTGAAGGTGAACGGCCGCCGCCGCCGCCCCGCCAGCGCGGCGTGGAGGTTCCGGGCCAGGGTTTTCGCCTCGCGCAACGCGAACTGGGCGGTGGGCGGGCAGGGCTTGTGAGATCGCGCGTCGAGGACGGCGGCGCAGTCACCGGCGGCCCATAGCTCTGGGCGCGAGGGGACCTCGAGGTGCGCGTCCACCACCACCGAACCCCGCTCGGGGAGTTCCAGGCCGAGCGTCCGCAGGATCGGGTGCGGTGCCGTCCCCGCCGTCCAGACCAGCGTGCGTCCACGAATCGTTTCCCCGGAGGAGAGGACGAAGGCCCCGGGCTGCGCCTCGCTCACCCGCGCACCCGCCCGGAAGCTCACTCCGCGGGCGGCCAGCCGTTCTTGCGCGTAGCGCGAAAGCGCCAGAGAGAGCTCGGGCAGGATCCTGTCACCCGGGTAGAGCAGGACGATGGCGAGGTCGTCCGCCGAGAGGGAAGGATGATCGACGAGCATGCTGCGCGCGAAGTCGTTCAGCGCGCCGGCGAGCTCGACCCCGGCAAAGCCCGCACCGGCCACCACGAAGGTGAGGAGCTCGCGGCGCAGCACCGGGTCCTGCTCCAGGTCCGCCCGCTCGAAGGAATCGATGACCTGGTTCCTGATACGCACGGCTTCGCGGAGCGACTTGAAGCCGAGGGTGTGCCGGGCCACCCCCGGGAGGCCGAAGTGATGGGTCACCGAGCCGAGGGCGAGCACGAGGTGGTCATAGCTCAACTCGACGCGCGCGCTGGCGCCGACCGTCACCCGGCGCCCGTCGAGGTCGATGGATCGGACAGGGCCCCTCACCACCTCGGTGCGGCGGAGGCTCCCGCGCAGCGGGATCGAGATGTGACTCGGCTCGAGGGCCGAGCCAGCCACCTCGGCCAGCATGGGCGTGAAGAGCAGCGCATTCACGTCGGACACCAGGGTGACCCGCACGGCGCGATCGGCTCCCAGCCGGCGCTCGAGCTCCAGGGCCGTCGCCACGCCCGCGAAGCCCCCGCCCAGGATGACGACGCTCCTGGGATTGGTTTCGGGTGGCAGCCGGGGGGCACTCTCCGGGCCGAGCCAGCGCCGCGCGATCTCGGCGGCGGCCTCTGCGAGGAGGCCCAAGGCGGTGCCGTAGAGCACCCAGCCCACGAGCTGCGGCAAGAGCTGCCGCATCTCGGGAGCCGTCCACCGCGGGCCGCGGGCCGAAGCGAGCGGGAGAAGCACCAAGTTGACGAGCACCCACAGCGGGATGCCGAGGGAGGCCGCCGTCATGAGCGCGTCGAGAGTCGCGCCGGGAGGGAAGCGAAAGGCGAGGCCGTAGGCAATCCCCGCGAGCCCACCGAGCGAAAGGGCGAGCGGGCCGGAACCGAGCCCGCGAACGAGCAGGGCCGAGGCGAGGAGGCCGGCGAACAAACCCAGGGTAGCGCGGCGTGCGATGCGGGCGGTCATGGATTTCGCGCTCCCGGGGCCCCCATCGGCCTCGCCGGATCGATCTCGCAGAAGACCCTCCCTGGCCTGGCGCGGGCGAGTGTCGGCCCGCTCCTCTCCGCTCCCCCGCTCTGCTGGAGGAGCTTCGCCACGAGTCCGGTCCAGCCCGTCTGGTGGCTCGCCCCCAATCCCGAGCCGTCGTCACCGTGAAAGTACTCGTGAAAGAGGAGGAGGTCCCGGAAGTGGGGGTCGTCCCGGTAGAGGAGGTCGGGCCCATGGCACGGGCGGCGGCCCTCGGAGTCCCGCAGGAAGAGGGAGGTGAGGCGGTGCGAGAGCTCGAAAGCGACGACCTCGAGCGTCACGAGGCGGCCCGAGCCGGTCGGCAGCTCCACCTGGAACTCGTCGCCGAGGTAGTGATGGAAGCGCTGCAGCGCCTCCACGATGAGGAAGTTGACCGGAAACCAGACCGGCCCCCGCCAGTTGGAGTTGCCGCCGAAGAGGCCGCTCGAGGACTCGGCCGGCTCGTAGGACACGGCGTGGACGGTGCCATTCACCTTGAGCGTGAAGGGGTGATCGCGGTGAGCGCGCGAGACCGAGCGGACACCGTGAGGCGACAGGAACTCATTCTCGTCGAGCACGAAGGCGAGGATCCGGCGCAGCTTTTGCGGATCGACGACCGAGAAGAAGCGGCGGCCCGCCACGCCAGGCGTGCGCATGCAGGCGACGCCCTCGGTGAGATCGGGACGGTGGTCGATGAACCACTCCAGCCTGCGCAGGAATGACGGGAACTTGGCCAAAAGACCGGGGTCGAACGACTCGGCTGCGAAGATGGGGATGAGCCCGACGAGCGAGCGGACCTTCATGGGGACGCGGCTGCCGTCCGGCAGGCAGAGGACGTCGTAGAAGAAGCCGTCTAGGTCGTCCCACAGGCCCATGGTGTTCATGGCGCGCGCGATGTGGACGAAGTGCTCCCAGAACTTGGAGGCGACGTCCTCGTACTCGGGCTCGGCACGGGCGAGCTCGAGCGCGATGGAGAGCATGTCGAGGCAGTACATCGCCATCCAGCTCGTGCCGTCCGATTGCTGGATGTGGCCACCGGTGGGCAAGGGCGAGCTGCGATCGAAGAGGCCGATGTTGTCGAGCCCGAGGAATCCTCCCTGGAACACGTTGCGGCCCTCGGTGTCCTTGCGATTCACCCACCAGGTGAAGTTCAGCATGAGCTTGTGGAACACACGCTTCAAGAACTGCCGGTCACCCCCGCCGCCTCGCTTCTTCTCGATCTTGTAGACGCGCCAGGCGGCCCAGGCGAAGACCGGCGGATTGACGTCGCCGAAGGCCCATTCGTAGGCCGGGATCTGACCGTTCGGGTGCATGTACCACTCGCGCAGCATGAGGAGCAGTTGCTCCTTCGCGAAGTCGGGGTCGGCCAGGGCGAGGGGGATGCAGTGGAAGGCGAGGTCCCAGGCCGCGTACCAGGGGTACTCCCACTTGTCGGGCACGGACAGGACGTCCGCGTTGTAGACGTGCCCCCACTCCGCATTCCGGCCGCTCCGCCGGCGCGGCGGTGGGGCCGGCTGCGCCGGGTCGCCCTCCAGCCAGTCGCGGACGACGTAGTGATAGAACTGTTTCGACCAGAGCATGCCGGCGAGTGCTTGGCGCGCGACGTTCCGGGCGTCTGCGGACAGCGTGGCCGGGATGATCGTCGCGTAGAAGGCGTCGGCCTCGAATTTCCGGGCAGCCAGGGTCGCACCGAAATCGGTGCCGACCAGGGTCTCGTCGGCCGGCGGCCCGCGGCGCAGGCGGAGCTTCATCTCGGCGGCGCCCCGTGGCGGCAACGAGAGGCGATAGCGGGCGGCGGCCTTGGTCCCGGTGAGACTTGGGTTCACCGCCAGCCTCTCGCCGCGCACCACGTAGTCGTGGAAGGCGTCCTTGACGTAGGGTGACGGGTTCGCCCGCCCAAAGAGGCGAGCGACATTGGTCTCGTTGTCGGTGAAGAGCAGCTCGGGTGCGCCCTCGCAAGCAAGGGAATAGGCTTCTCCCTCGGGCAGCCTGGCGAGTAGGCCCCTTCCCCGACCCTCCCTGCCACCCGCGAACGGCTCAATGGATGGACGGGCCGTGCTCCCGTTCCAGCTCCAGGTGTTTCGGAACCACAGGGTCGGCAACACGTCGAGGACCGCCGGATCGGGAGCCCGGTTCAAGACCTGGATGCGTACGAGGATGTCCTCGGCCCCGGCCTTGGCGTACTCGACGAACACGTCGAAGTAGCGCTGTCCGTCGAAGACCCCGGTCTCGACGATCTCGTTCTCGCGGTCGCTCCGAAAGCGGCGCCGGCTCTCCTCGAGCAGCGCACGGTACGGAAACTCGGCCTGCGGATACTTGTAGAGCATCCGCATGTACGAATGGGTGGGCGTCGAATCGAGATAGTAGTACAGCTCTTTCACGTCCTCGCCGTGGTTGCCTTCGCTGCCGGTGAGTCCGAACAGGCGCTCCTTCAGGATGGGGTCGCGCCCGTTCCAGAGCGCGAGCGAGAGGCACAGGACCTGATGCCGGTCGCTGATGCCGGCGATCCCGTCCTCGTTCCACCGGTAGGCGCGCGATCGCGCGTGCTCGTGTGGCAGGTAGTCCCAGGCGGTACCCCCCTCACTGTAATCCTCGCGAACCGTGCCCCAGGCACGCTCGGATAGATACGGGCCCCATCGCTTCCAGTGAACTCGGCGCTCACGCGCCTCCCTCAGCCGCTCCTCTTCCTTGGTCATCGTGGCTCTTGGCCTTCCCCGACAGCGAGGGTGCGGGGCCTCGGAAAAATGGGGTTGTTCTTCCGGCCCGACGATCTGCGGCGAAGGCCCCGGGTCAATTAACCTCCGCAGCGGCGAGGCCGCCCTGCGCCTCGTCCTCCCATACGTCCGTGCGGCGCGGGAGTTTCAGGGCCCGACCACAAAGAACCAGGCGAGGTCCGAGGGCAGGCTGCCCCTCGCAGGGCGTTTGGCTCGCCCGTGCCGCGCAAGCTCGCCTTGAAAAGGCGGTGCTCGAAAGAGAACGCGAGACGCGGCTCGAGGGAGCTTTGCCGCCGCCCTTCGCATGGAAGCGCCGCAGTCAGGGCACTTCGATCGGGCAGAGGGCATAGGTGTCCAAGGGATCGTTGAGGCGCAAGAGGCGCTCGGTCGCGTCGAGCTCGCCCGCGAGGGCGCGGACGAGTGGAGCGTGAGCGATGGGCCTTTGGCTTTCCCCTTCCCCCTTCAGGCCGAGCGCGGCTTCCATCCGGGTACCCGACCGCATCAGGCGGAAGACGAGCCGTGAAGCGAGGGAGCGCTCCTCCTCGATCCACAAGACGCGATGGTTCTCTGGCAGCTTCGCGCGCGCGGCAGCCGAGGCAATGGCATCCTCGAGGCTGCCGAGCTTGTCCACGAGCTTGCGATCGAGGGCGTCCTTGCCACTCCAGACCCGCCCGCGCGCGATCCGGTCGACCGCCTCGGGCGACATCTTTCGAGCCTCCGCGACCCGAACGAGGAAATCCTGGTAACTCCGATTGATGACGGACTGCAGCATCCGCCCGACCTCGGGCTCCACGGGGCGGTCGATGCGGAGCGCCCCCGAGAGCCGGGTGGTGCCCACCCCGTCCACGTGAACCCCGAGGTAGCGCGCGAGCGGCCTGTCTAGGGTGGGAAACATGGCAAAGATCCCGATCGATCCCGTGATGGTGACCGGGCTCGCCCAGATCTCGTCGGAAGCGGTCGCGATCCAGTAGCCGCCGGAGGCGGCGAGGGAGCCCATCGACACCACCACCGGTTTGCCGTTCTCGCGTGCGAGCGCGAGTTCGCGCCGGATGACCTCGGAAGCGAAGGCGCTCCCTCCCGGGCTATCGACGCGCAGGACGATGGCCTTCACGTCGCCGTCCTCCCGAGCCTGCCGGATGAGCTTTGCGGTCGAGTCGCCGCCGATGGTGCCTGCCGGCTGCCTCCCATCGAGGATGTCGCCCTTGGCCACCACCACGGCGACCGCGGGGCCACGGCCACCCCCGTTGCGATTGGCACCGGTCGCCCTGAGATAGTCGCGGACCGAGATTTGCCGGAAGGTCTTCTCTCGGTCGGCCTTGCCGGCGATCTCGATCATGCGCGAACGGACCTCGTCGAGGTATCCCAGGCGGTCGACGAGCCGACTTTCGAGGGCCAGGCGGGCGAGGTCGCCACCCGCCTTGTCGAGCCGATCGGGCATCTCCTCCACGTAGGCCGACAGGTCAGCGGGAGTGAGCTTTCGGGCCCCGGCCACCTCCTCGAGCCAGGTGGACCACAGATCGGTCAACCACTTCCGATCGGCCTCGACCGCCTCCGGCGAGGGCCCGCTTCTGAGAAACGGCTCGACCGCCGACTTGTACTCTCCGACCCGGTAGACGTGCACATCCATCCCGAGTCGGTCGAGGCCTTCCTTGTAGTAGGTTCGCCAGCGGCCGAGCCCTTGGAGAATGACGGCGCCGAACGGGTGGAGCCAGATCTCATCGGCGTCCGCGGCCACGGCGTACGCCCATTCGTTGTAGTGCTCGGCATAGGCCACCACCTTCTTGCCATGGGCCCTGAAGTGGTCGACCGCCCGGCGCAGGTCCTCGAGCTTCGTGAGGCCGCAGGGGCCCATGTGGCTGAGATCGAGGTAGAGCGAGCTCACCCGCTTGTCGTCCTTGGCGGCCTCGATCGCATCGAGGAGATCCTTGAGCAGCGTCTCCTTCGCGCCGACCGTGGAAAAGAGAAGCCTGCGCGGCGGTGCCGTCAATTGTTCAACGATCTCGCCGCGGGGTGCGATCACCAGGGCCGCACCCCGGGGTACCGAAACGCGGCCGGCCAAGAATCCGACGACGAGCACCGCCAGAAGCGCGAGGAGGAGCATGTTCGCGAAGGCGCGGCGGGCTGCGCCGAGCCCGCGACAGGAGAGCGATGCGGCCCGAGCAACGCGGCCGCGGATCTTGAAGTGCATGTGGGTATCTCCGGGGTTTCGACGTCTGGTAGGCGGCACCCGGGTGCCGCGCAATGGCAGGGCGTCCGGTAGTGACCCCGGCCGGGTTCTGCCTCGCGAGCGCGCATCGCGATCCCGACGGTCCGCTCGACCGGAACGGTTCCCACCGCCGCTTGCGCGCCGACGCGGCGGCACGTGGCTTGCCTGAGGGTCCAGCACGGAGGCCGCATGCCCCGGATCGGTAACATGCTCATCCGCGAACTCCTCGGTGCGTACCGCCAGCGCATCCTCAGGCCCACCCAGGTCGTGGAGAAGATCCTCGAACTTCACGGCAAGGGCCCGGACTTGAACGCGTGGGTGGTTCCGCCGGAGGCGGGGCCTCTGCTCGCCCGCGCGCGGACCCTGGAGGCGACGGCATCCCTCGAACTGCCGCTCTACGGCATCCCCTTCGCGGTGAAGGACAATATCGATCTGGCGGGGGTGGACACCACGGCCGGGTGCCCCGCCTTCGCCTACCGACCGAGCCGTTCCGCGCCCGTCGTGGAGCATCTGTTGGCGAACGGGGCCATCGCGGTCGGAAAGACTCACCTCGACCAGTTTGCGACCGGCCTCACCGGCACACGATCTCCCCAGGGGCCCTGTCGTAATCCCTTCGACGCGTCCTACGTGGCCGGAGGTTCCAGTTCTGGCTCGGCCGTGGCGGTGGCGACCGGGCTTGCGAGCTTTGCCCTCGGGACGGACACGGCGGGGTCAGGCCGCGTGCCCGCCGCATTCAACAACCTCGTAGGACTCAAGCCCACCCGCGGCCGCCTCTCGGCGCGGGGCGTGGTCCCGGCTTGCCGGACGCTCGACTGCGTGTCGATCCTGGCCCTCACTGCGGCCGACGCCGCTCGCGTGCTGGCGGTGGTGGAGGGCTACGACGAACTCGATCCGTTCTCGCGGACCGAGGCCGCACCCCGGCGCTTGAGCTCGTGCGCGGGCCACTTCCGCTTTGCCGTACCACGGCCGGACGAGCTCGAGTTCTTGGAGGATCGGGAATATGCGCGCCTCTTCGCGGAGGCCACTTCACGCCTGTCGGCACTCGGAGGTCGTCAGGTCGAGATCGATCTGCGGCCCTTTCTCGAGGCGACGCGCCTCCTCTACGATGGGCCGTGGACGGCGGAGCGGTACGCCGCGGTCGGGGAGTTCGTCTCCGCCCACCCGGAGCATTGCCATCCGGTCACGAGGGCGATCATCAGCTCGGGATCTCGCCCCACGGCGGTGGACGCTTTTCGCGCCCAGTACCGCTTGGCGGAGCTGCGCCGGATGAGCGAGAGCACCTTCAGACAAGCCGAGGTCTTGCTCGTGCCCACCACCCCGACCATCTGCCGCCTCGCGGAGGTGGAAGCCGATCCGGTGGCGCTCAACTCCAAGCTCGGCCGCTACACGCAATTCGTGAACCTGCTCGACCTTTCGGCCGTGGCGGTGCCGTCCGGCTTTCGCAACGACGGGCTGCCCTTCGGTGTGACTCTGCTCGGACCCGCCTGGAGCGACGGCGACCTTCTGCAACTCGCGCACCGATTCCACGCAGCGGCTCGCCTGCCGCTCGGGGCGGTTGCCGCACCGTTCCCGGACGGCGATGGCGTGCCCGCCGCGTCCGGCGGCGAGCTCATGCTTTCCGTGTGCGGAGCTCACATGGAAGGCCTGCCGCTTGCTCACGAGCTCCTGTCCCGCGGTGCGAGACTGTCCGTCCGCACGCGCACCGCACCACACTACCGACTCTATGCTCTCCCTGGCGGACCTCCCGCCCGACCTGGTCTCGTCCGGGTCGCGGAGGGTGGAGCCTCGATCGAGGTCGAGGTCTGGGCCCTTCCGCTAGCGGAGGTCGGCTCCTTCCTGCAGGGGCTTCCGGCCCCACTCGCCATTGGCAAGGTGGAGCTCCACGACGGTTCATGGGTCTCGGGCTTCATTTGCGAGGGAGTGGGTTTGGTCGGGGCACATGACGTGACCGACCGGGGAGGGTGGCGCGCCTATTTGGACGAGGGAGGGGCTCGGTTGTGAGGCAGGGCTGTGCCCGGTGATTCGGCAAGCGGTTTGAACCTGGCGGCTCCGCGTTGGGAGTCCGCGGGGCACGCGCGCTGCAATGTCGACGCGAACCAACCCAAGCGGAGGAAAGAGGCGTGAGCACCCTCACCGTGGTCGCTGACCCCTATCCATGGCCTTATGACGGCCATCTCAACTCGGACAACACCGCGCTCCTCGTCATCGACATGCAGCACGACTTTTGCGGCGTGGGGGGGTACGTCGACGCCATGGGCTATGACGTCTCCCTCACCCGCGCCCCCATTGCGCCCATAAAGCGGCTCCTGGCCCGCATGCGAGCGCTGCGCTTCCACGTGATCCACACGCGCGAGGGGCACCGCCCGGACCTTTCCGATCTCCCGGAGAACAAGCGCTGGAGGTCCCGCCGGATCGGGGCGGGCATCGGGGACCCCGGTCCTTGCGGACGTATCCTCGTCCGCGGTGAGCCGGGTTGGGAGATCATCCCCGACGTTTCTCCCCTCCCCGGAGAGGTGGTGGTCGACAAGCCCGGCAAGGGGTCCTTCTGCGCCACCGACCTCGAACTCGTCCTGCGTACGCGAAGCATTCGAAACCTCGTCCTGTGCGGGATCACGACCGACGTGTGCGTGCACACGACCATGCGGGAGGCCAATGACCGCGGGTTCGAGTGCCTGCTCGTCGAGGACGGTTGCGGCGCCACGGACGCACGCAATCACGCGGCCGCCCTGCAGATGGTGAAGATGCAGGGCGGCGTCTTCGGGGCGGTCACCTCGTCAGGAGCGCTCCTGGACGCGCTCGAACGCTTGACGGGGTGAGCCGTTGGCCCGTACTCCGAGGCGAAGCCAACCTGGGGGACGTTCGCTTGAGAGGAAGGTCCTCCTCGTGAATGAGCCCAAAGTCCGTGCCGAGGTCCGCAAGGCCTTCGAGCGCTATGAAGCGGCGCTGCGCAGCCACGACGTCGAGGCATTGAACGGATTCTTCTGGGACAGCGCCAGCGCTGTCCGATTCGGCCTCGCTGAACAGGGCTACGGGGCGAGGTCCATCCGCGCCCAGCGGCGGGGCGCGAAGCCCATTCCTCCGGGGAGGCGTCTTCGCCACACTGTCATCGCCACCTTCGGCGAAGACGCGGCCAGCGTCTGCACCGAGTTCACCTCGCGCGGGTCATCGCTCGTCGGTCGCCAGAGCCAGGTCTGGATCCGCATGGGGGGTCTTTGGCGCATCGTGGCAGCCCACGTCAGCATCGTAAGAGGGACGCAGCCCCTGCCGGCGCGGCGGGGGTGAGCGCGATGTGCGGGCAATCGCCGGCGTTTGCCTGCGTGATGGCCGGGCAGCGTCGAAGCGCCCAACCTGCCGTGAAGCGCCTGAGCTCGGTGCACGCTTGTGAAAACGCCGTGAGGGCGCGACCGACACGGTGGGCCCTCTTGAGACCCAGCCTGGTGGTCCGGTCCTTGCTCGACCGCGACGCATCCGAAGGAGGGTGATGCGTGGAAAGTCCGCTTGGGATCTCCGGGGTCCGGCCCGTGGTCGTCGACGCCGAGCCGGGCGCCTTCAGCCTCGACCTCTCTCGAACGGCGGTGCTCGTCATTGACATGCAACGCGACTTCCTCGAGCCGGGCGGCTTTGGCGAGGCCCTCGGCAACGACGTGGGTCAGCTCTCGGGTGCGAGACGAAACTGCCGGGCGCTCCTCCAGGGAGCGAGGCAAGTCGGCTTGCTCATCGTGCACACGCGCGAGGGACACCGGCCCGATCTTTCCGATGCCCCTCCGGCCAAGGTCAAGCGCGGAGCTCCCCGGATGCGCATCGGCGATCCCGGCCCCATGGGGCGCATCCTCGTCCGGGGCGAGCGTGGCCACGACATCGTGCCGGACCTCGCTCCATTGCCGGGCGAGCCGGTGGTGGACAAACCGGGCAAGGGAGCCTTCTACGCCACCGACCTGCACGCCATCCTGGCCCACCGCGGCGCGGAGGCGCTGGTGGTGTGCGGCGTGACGACCGAGGTCTGCGTCCACACCACGGTTCGCGAAGCCAATGACCGTGGTTATCGCTGCCTCGTGCTGGCGGATTGCTGTGGTTCTTACTTCCCGGAGTTTCACGAGGTCGGGCTGCGCATGATCAAAGCCCAGGGCGCCATCTTCGGCTGGGTTTCGAGCGCGCCCCAGTTCCTCGCGGCAGTGCGGACCGGAAGCACCACTTCGGCGCTCAAGGAGGAACGGCTGTCATGAAGACGAAGCTTGCCCTGTGGACCACCGGCGACTGGAACGCCTACTTCGGTTTCGGCACGAACGTCCTCGTGAACCTCCTCGTCCTGACCGGCCTCTTGCGCTTCGTCCTCAAGATGCCGGATGCCCTCGTCTTCGGCCGGATCCTGCCGGCCACCGGGCTCATGCTCTGCCTGTCGACCCTGTACTACGCCTTTCTGGCCTACCGGCTCGCCAAGCGGACCGGCCGAACCGACGTCTGCGCTTTGCCGTCGGGTATCAGCGTCCCGCACATGTTCGTCGTGACCTTCGTCATCATGCTGCCCATCGCTCTCAAGACCGGCGATCCGGTGAAGGGATGGGAGGCTGGCCTCACCTGGGTGTTCTTGCAGAGCTTCGTGCTCATGGCCGGCGGTTTCATCGCCCCCCTCATCCGCCGCCTCACTCCCAGGGCTGCCCTGCTCGGCACGCTGGCGGGGGTCTCCATCGCGTTCATCTCCATGCGCCCGGCCATGGAGATGTTCATGACCCCCACCATCGGGATCGTCTGCTTCGCCCTCATCATCGCCAGCTGGTTTGGCAAGGTTCGCTACTTCAAGGGCGCGCCGGCCGGCCTCGTGGCCATCGCCGCCGGCACGGCGGTCGCCTGGATCTCGACCGCCCTCGGTCATCCGGTGGGTGGCGTGGGATTAGGCAAGCTCACCGCGGCGGTGGCGAACTTCGGCTTCGCCCTACCACACTTTGCTGGCCCGCACGTCTTTGCCGGCTTCGAGTACATCGGGGTCATCGTGGTCACAGCCATACCGTTCGGCATCTACGACCTCGTCGAGGCGATGGACAACGTGGAGAGCGCTGCCGTGGCCGGTGACGCCTTCCCGACCACCCGGGTCCTCACCGCCGACGGGGTGGTGAGCCTCATCGGCTGCTTGATGGGCAACCCGTTCATCAATGCCGTCTACATCGGCCACCCCGGCTGGAAAGCCATGGGTGGCCGGATCGGATACTCGGCCGCCACGGGTCTCACGGTGATCGTCCTGGCCTGGTGCGGGGTCCTGGCGGTGGCGGTGACGGTGGTCCCGGTGGTCGCCATTTCTCCCATTCTCCTGTACATCGGCATGCTCATCGGAGCGCAGGCGTTCCAGGAGACGCCCAAGGCGCACGCTCCGGCCATCGTGCTCGCGCTCGTGCCCCACCTCGCGGCCTGGGGTCGCCTCCAGATCGACAACGCGCTCGGAGCCGCCGGCACGAGCGCTGCGGCGGTCGGCCTCGACAAGCTCGGCGCGAGCGGCGTCCTCTATCAGGGCATGGCGTCCCTGGGCGGCGGTGCCATCCTGGCGGGTCTCGTGCTCGGAGCGATCGCCGTCTGCGTCATCGATGGGCGCTATCGTAAGGCGGCCGTCTTTGCCCTGGTGGGCGCCGTCCTCACCTTCTTCGGTTTCATGCACGGGGAGGCCATCAGGCTCGGCCAGTCCCCTCTCGTTGCGCTGAGCTACCTGGCCGTGAGTGCCATCCTGGCTGGCTGCGCCTACTTCGCGCCGAGCGCGGCGCGTGAGCCTCCGGAGGTGGGCGAGATGCTGCACGCTGAGCCCGTTCCGAGCGGCGCCGACTGAGGCGAGGGTACGGCCGTGGTCTTTACTCCCGCCCAGGGCGGGCGGCGGCCGTTCCCACGGCTCGCCCGCGCGGAGAAGCCTGGGAAGACGAGGTCGCTCGCTTCTCAGTCTCTCTCCGGCTGCAACTCCGAAAGCTCATCGCCGGCGACGAGGCAGAGCTAGAGCCTCAGCTCCGGAAGGCTCACCCCGAGCTGCCGGGCCCGCCGTGCTCGGCGAAGTACGCGTCGCTGCGTCAGGGGGTGACCATGTCCGCAAGCTTCGGATCGACGTGTACGGCGGCCAGGCTGGCTGCGTCCCAACCCCCTCCCAGGGTCTTCACGAGCAGGACGGAGGTGACGAGTCGCTGACCCTGGATGACCGCCGCTTGCTGCTCGTTGTTGAGCAGGACCTGCTGGGCATTCACCACGTCGAGGTAGTTCACGACGCCGCCGACGTAGCGCGAGGTCGCGATGTCGAGCTGGCGGCGCGACGAGGCGACCGCCTCGGCCTGCGACTTGCGGGCGGCGTCCAGCACCTCGAGGCCGGTGATATTGTCCTGGACCTCGCGAAAGGCGTTGAGGACGGTGGCGCGGTAGTTGGCCACCGCCCCTTCGTACCCCGCGCGCGAGTATCGGACCTGCGCGGCGCGGGCGCCGCCGGTGAAGATGTCCTCCGCGACGTTGGCGGCGATGGTCCAGAAGGCGCTCGCCGCGTTGAGGAGGTTGGAAATGCTGGTGGAGTTCCATCCTCCCTGGCCGTAGAGGGTGAGCGAAGGGTAGTAGGCCGCCATGGCGATGCCGACCTGCGCGTTGGCTGCGGCCATCTGGCGCTCGGCTTCCGCGATGTCCGGCCGCCGCTCGAGGATGTCGGAAGGGAGCGCAATATCGATGTCGGGGGGATCGGCGGCGAGCTCGCGTGGAGGGAGGTGAAAGTCCGGCGCGGGCTTGCCCACCAGCACGGCGATGGCGTCCTCGAATTGCTTGCGCTGCTGCAAGAGCAGGGTGGCCTGGGTGCGCGTGGTGTCGAGCAGCGTCTCTTCCTCGGCGACGTCGAGGCCGGAGGCCAGGCCTCCGGCGTGGCGAGACTTCACGAGGTCGAGGCCCCGCTGCAGAGCGAGCACGGTGCGGTTGAGCAGCGCGATCTGGGTGTCATTCTGGCGCAGCGTGAAGTAGTCGGCCGCGAGCTCAGCGGTCAGAACGAGCCGCGCGTTCTCCAGGTCCGCCGCGCTGGCCTGGTAGGAGGCCTGGGCCGCCTCGATGCTGCGTCGCCGGTTTCCGAAGAGGTCCACCTCGTAGCTGGCGGTGAAGGGAAGATCGTAGTTCCCCTGGGTGATCGAAGCGAAGGGGGCCGTGGTCCCGGTCGGGCGATTGGCCGAATAACGTTCTCTCCCGACCACCGGATCGACCGACAGCGTGGGGAAGAGGCCGGCGTTCTGGACGGCCGCCGAGGCACGGGCGCGGTCGAGGTTGGCGAGACTCACCTTGAAGGACTGGTTGGCCGCGAGGAGCTCGGTTTCGAGCTCCTGGAGATCGTCGTCGTGGAAGAGCGACCACCAGGCGGTCCTGGGGATGGCATCCCGGGGCTTGGCCTCCCGCCACGGGGCGGTGACCTCCCAGGTGCGCGGGGCAGGGGCCGTCGGCTTCGTGTAATTGGGGCCTGCCGCGCAAGAAACCCCGAACGCGAGCGCCCAGCCGAAGAGGAGGCGTGCCAGGCCGGCAGGTTGGCCGGCCGACATCAGGGGTCCTTTTCCGCCGCCAGCGCCGATTTACCGGGGCCCGAGGGGGCATGGGCAGGCGGTTTCGCCCCGGGCGCGAGCGCGAGCGGGTTCCCGACTTCCCGGACGCGGACTTCCTCACCCGCCTCGATGGAATCGGGGGGATTCAGCACGATCCAGTCCTCGGGGTTGAGGCCGTTCAAGACTTCCAGGGAGGTCCCGTAGTCTCGTCCGATGGTCACCTGCTGGAGGTGGACTCGGTGCTGCGCGTCCACGAGCACGGCGCGCAGCCCCTCCGAGCGGAAGAGCAGGGCGTTCACCGGAACCTGCAATCGTTCACTCTGCACCTTGACCTGGATGTGGACTTGCGCGTACCCGCCGGGCAGGAGCATGCCCGACTTGTTGGGGACGTCGACTTCCGTGAGCAGGGTGCGTGTGGAGAGGTCGATGGCCTCGGCGGTACGCACGACCTGGCCGCGGAACTTGTCGCCCGCGTACTGGACGAGCTCGAGAGAGGCGGGCAGACCCGCGCGGATCGAGGCGGCATAGGCCTCGGGGACGTTGACGTAGACGCGAATGGGGTCGGTCTGGGCCAGGAAGAAGAGCTGCTGCGAGGCTCCGCCGTTGCCGGCGTTGATGAGCGTGCCCGTGTCCACGTTGCGCCGGGTGATGACCCCGCTGAAGGGCGCGTAGATGCGCTGGAACGATCGCGTGTCCTCGAGGCGCCTCACGTTGGCCTCGGCGGAGCGCACGGTGGCACGCTTGGCCTGCAGATCACCGTTCGCGTTGTCCACCTCTTGCCTCGAGACGCTGTCGGTCTTGAGCAGGTCGCCGTAGCGGGTGGCCGTGATCTGGGAGAGATGCTCGTTGGCCTGGGCGGTCACGAGTTCGGCTCTGGCCTGGGCCAGCTGCTGATCCACCTCGGGGGTGTCGATCTCGGCCAGAAGATCGCCCTTGCTCACCTGGCTGCCGATGTCGTGATACCACCTGCGCAGGTATCCGTTGGTGCGGGCGTAGATGGGCGACTCGACGTAGGCCTGGAGCGTGCCGGGGAGGACCAGGTCCTCGCTCGAGGCCTCGGTGGTCGGATGGATGACCGCCACCGTGGAGACGGCCAGGGCCTCGGTGTCCTTGGCGAGCGCCTGATACTCGGAGCGCCGCTTGAGGAACAGGAACACCCCCACCACGATGAGCCCCACCGCCACCGCGAAGAACACGCGAAAGAGCGGGCTCGGCCTCGACTCCGGGTCTTCCTGCTCGCGCCTCGCAGAGACATCCTCGTTCATGACTCGGTACTCCGATCCACGTAGGGCGGTCGTCCTGGGCTCATGCCGGTTCCGGCTGCGATCGCGCGCTCTTCCTGCGTTGCAGCCACCCGTGGATGATGGAGAAGACGCAAGGGACGAAGAACAGCGTGGCCACCGTGGCGAACACGAGCCCGCCGATGACGGCCCGGCCGAGTGGAGCGTTCTGCTCGCCGCCCTCGCCGAGCCCGATGGCCATGGGGACCATGCCGATGATCATGGCGAGGGCGGTCATGATGACCGGCCGCATGCGAACGGTGCCGGCGTTGAGGGCCGCCTCGCGCGGCTTCTTGCCCTCCTTCATCTGCTCGCGTGCGAACGAGATCATGAGGATGCTGTTCGAGGTGGCCACCCCCATGCACATGATGGCCCCGGTCAGCGACGGCACGTTCAAGGTGGTGCGGGTGAAGAAGAGCGTCCAGCAGATGCCGGCCAGAGCACCGGGGAGTGCGGTGATGATGATGAAGGGATCGAGCCAGGACTGGAAGTTCACCACGATGAGCAGGTAGGCGAGCACGATGGCCCCGATGAGGCCGAGCCCGAGTCCGGCGAAGGAGCTCGACATGGTCTGCACCTGGCCCCGGATGAAGATGCGGCTCCCGCGGGGCAGCTCCTTCTCGATCTCGCGCACGTGCTTTGTGACCTCCTGCGCCACCGAGCCGAGGTCGCGCCCGGAGACCGAGGCGTACACGTTGATCATGGGCTGGACGTTGTAGTGGGCGATGGAGGCCGGGCGCGCCACCGTCGAGGTCGACACCAGGTTGCCCAGGATCTGGGGGGCGGCCGGGCCACCGCTGGCGGTGACGGGGGTGTTCTGCAGGGCCTGGTAGGAGTCCACCCGGTACTGGGGCGTCTGGACCGCGACGTTGTAGCTCACGGCATTCTTGGGATCGAGCCAGAAATTGGGAGCGGTCTGGAAGCTGGAGGACAGCGAGATGAGGACGTTCTGGGCCACGTCCCGCGCCTGGATCCCCATGTACTGGGCGCGCGATCGGTCGATGTCCAGGTGGAGGGTGGGCGAGTCGAAGGCCTGCTGCACGTGGACGTCCGCGGTGCCGGGGACGTGGCGAAGGGCGTTCGCGAGCTTCAGCCCGGCGCGGTAGTTGGCTTCCAGGTTCTGGCCCAGGATCTGGACGTCGATGGGCGCCGGGGTGCCGAAATTCAGGATCTGCGTCACCATGTCGGCCGGCTGGAAGAAGAACTGAACCCCGGGGAACTCGCGCGGCAGCCGGTGGCGCAGGGCCTCGACGTAGTAGGCCGTGCCGTTTTCGCGCAGGTCCTTGAGCTGCACCAGGATCTCCCCGTCCGAGGTGCCGATCGTGCCCGAGTTGCTGTAGGAGAGGTTGATGCCGGAGTAGGGCAGGCCGATGTTGTCGAGGATGGTGAGCAGGTCCTTGTCCGGGATGGTGCGGCGGATGACCTGCGTCACCTGGTCGGCCAGGCGGGCCGTCTCCTCGATGCGCAGGCCGGTGCGGGCCCGCAAGTGGAGCCGAATCTGACCGGCGTCGACGCTCGGGAAGAAGTCGCGCCCGAGCAGGAGGCTGAGGCCGGAGGAGAGGAAGCAGAAGGCGAGGAAGCAGCCGGCGAAGAGGCGCGGCCGCCGGAGGGCGGAGGCGAGCGCGCGGCCGTAGCCCTGGCGCAACCGCTCGAAGACGCGCTCGAAGCCCTGCTGGTATCGCCGGAACAAGCCCATCTTCTCGCCCCGGTGCTCCTCGGCGCGATACTCGTCCTTCGCGCTCAAGAGGTACTTGGCCAGGGTCGGCACGATGGTGCGCGACCACATGTAGGAGGCGAGCATGGCGAAGGTGACCGCCTCCGCCAGCGGCACGAAGAGATAGCGCGCCACACCCGAGAGCAGGAACATGGGGATGAAGACGATGCAGATGCACAGGGTGGAGACGAAGGCCGGGACCGCGATCTGCTGGGCGCCGTCGAGGATGGCCTGCACGGTGCCCTTTCCCATGGCGAGGTTGCGGTTGATGTTCTCGATCTCCACGGTGGCGTCGTCGACGAGGATACCCACCGCCAGCGCCAGGCCGCCCAGGGTCATGATGTTGACTGTCTCCCCCAGCGCCGAGAGACACAGGATGCTGACGAGGATGGAGAGCGGGATGGAGATGGCGATGATGAGGGTGCTCTTCCAGTTGCCGAGGAAGAGGAGGATCATGATGGCCGTCAGGCAGGCGGCGATGAGGGCCTCGCGGAGCACCCCCTGGATGGCCGCCCGGACGAAGAGGGACTGGTCGAAGAACGTGGTGACCTTCAGTCCCTCCGGCATCGACGGCGCGTAGTCCTGGAGCGTCTGCTTCACGCGATCGACGATGGAGAGCGTGGAAGCATTCCCGGTCTTGTAGACGCTCATGAGCACGCCGCGCTGGCCATTCGCGAGCACCACGTTCGTCTGCGGAGCGAAGCCGTCGCGGACATGGGCCACGTCACGCAAATAGATGGTGGAGCCGTTGACGGTCTTGACCGGCAGATCATTCAGCTGAGCCACCGAACTCGGGCTGCCATTCATCTCCACGTTGAACTCGATGCTGCCGAGCTTGACGGTGCCGGTGGGCAGGATCAGGTTCTGCGCGTTCACCGCATTCACGATGTCGACCGCGGAGAGTCCCTTCGCCTGCAGTGCGGCCGGATCGATGTCGACCGAGAGCTGGCGCTGCTTCCCCCCGTAGGGGAAGGGCATGGAGGCGCCCTGCACGGTGGCGAGCTGGGTGCGGATGAAGGTGTTGCCGTAGTCGAAGAGCTCCTGCTCGCGCAGCCGGTCGCTCGTGAGGCCGATCTGCAGGACCGGCACGGTCGACGCCGAGTAGATCATCACCAGGGGAGGGGTGGTGCCGGGCGGCAAGCTGCGCAGGAAGGTCTGCGAGATGGCGGCCACCTGCGCCAGGGCCGTCTGTACGTTGGCGTTGCGCTGAAAGAACACCTTGATGACCGCGATGCCGTTGAGCGACTGCGACTCGATGTGCTCCACGTCATTCACGAGGACGGTGATGCCGCGCTCCACGTTGGAGGTGATGCGCCGCTCCATCTCCTGCGGCTCGAGCCCGTTGTAGGACCAGACGAGCCCGATGACCGGGATATTGATCTCCGGAAAGATGTCCGTGGGCGTGCGTGCTAACACAACTGGTGTAAGGAGCACGATGACCAGGGCCATCACGATAAACGTGTAAGGCCTGGACAGGGCGAGTCGGACGATCCACATGACGGCTAAGGGGGAATTCGGGACGACACGGCCCGATTCTGGTTCCCTTTTAAGTTTAGACCGGGGGCTCACAACGCCCTTTTCGGGCCCTTCACCTTGGGAATGGAGTGCAGCGGCGGCCTGCATGGGGGATGAGCTGCGCGCGTGCTCGCTTTGGCGACGACCCTGCGTCGCACGGCGCTGCCACCCGGTGGCGCGGGAGTCCGAGCGATTTCGAGCCGCGCCGCGTCGCGAGCCCTGCGCTCCTTTGTTTTCCACGCGCCGCGCGCGGTGCGGTTTCGAGGCGCGGGGGCGGTGGTAGAAGGCCCGCTCGCCGCGGGGCCTCGTCGTTGCGGACCGCCTCACGAGAGGACGGGACGGCTCGAGAGAAGCGCGCTCGCGAGACGCGTCCGGGTCCCTTGCGACGCGGGTTGAATTGCTCAGCCAAAGGCGGTGTCAATCGTGGCGCAATTCGATGATTGAGCTATGGCGCCCGATGACGGGCGGGGCCGCGGAGGCCGGCCCCCGGGAGGATTCCTCATCGGTCGAGAGGGCCTATGCGCCCGATCACGCACCATCGGGCACATTCCGTTCTTCGCCGCTGCCTCGGCCACGCGGTCGCGCCAGTACCGGCGAGTACTTCGGGTCGCTGCGCTCCTCCGTGGTCATCCTGGTGGCCTTCCAGCTTCGCACGGGAGCGAACATCGAGCTCGGGGCCCCTTCAAGAAGGGCGTACTGCTCATCTCGAGGGCGGCCGCCGCGGCCGACGGGGGCTCCTGCTCGGGCGACCTTGAAGTTCAAGGCCGGCGCCGGGCGATGGGGCCGGCCTCTCCACGCCGGCGGCGGTGGCGGCCGACACCAACGGCGGCCCGGTCACGGCCCTCATGGGCCTGTTCGGTGCGCCGCGCGACGTGGCAGCTTACTGCATCATGAGCATCGAGTCGGGGCCCTTCCTCACCAGGTGAGATTGAGTCTCGCCGGGTTCTCGGCCCTGGGCGGGCGCCCTTGGGAGACATCCTCCGCGCGTGATTTGGCATGTTGAGCGTAAGTCTCGACTTCCGGCGCGCCGCCGTGCGGAGGGCGGGATCGCCCGGGGTGAGGCTCGGCGTCGCCGTGGGGGTAGTGACCGGGCTGTGGTTGCGGATCGCGGGAAGGGCGAAAGCGGCACGGCCGGTCGGCCGGCAGCGTCGACGGCGAGCGCCTCGGCGGTCCCCGCCACCGTGGCGGCCGATCCCGTCTGCAGGCCTTGCGCTTGGACGGCGACCTTCCTCGTCGCCGCGAGCTGGCTGAGGCTGCGAGAGCGCCGATGCCCGAGCTGACCATCATCGCCGACGATCTGACGGGAGCGGCCGACTGCGGAAGCGCGTTCACCGCCGCAGGCCTCCCCACCTTCGTCGTCCTGGGGGAAGGACCGGTGCCCTCCTCGGCGCTCATCGTGGCGCGTGACATCGACACGCGAGGCCTGGCACGGCCCGAGGCCGTGGCGCGAGTCCTCCTCGCCGCGCGAGACGCTTACGGACAAGGCTCGCGCACGCTCTACAAGAAGATCGATTCCACCCTGCGCGGGCACGTGGGCGCGGAGGTCGCTGCCGCCTACCGCGCCGCGGTGGAGGCGTGCCCGAAGAGGCCTCTCGTCATCGCCACCCCCGCCTTCCCCGCGGCCGGTCGCACGGTCCGCGATGGACGGGTCTTCGTGCACGGCATCGCCCTCGAAAAGACCGAGCTGTGGCGGAGGTCCGGCATGAGCGGGCCGAGCGGGATGCTCGACATGCTCGCGCAAGCCGGGATGGAGGCCGCCCTGTTGCCGGTGGATGCGGTGAGGAGCGGCCCCACCGCCGTCGCTCGGGCGGTCTCGGAGATGGCGGCCGGTGGGGCCGAGGCTTTGGTCTGCGATGCCGAAGAGGACCTCGACCTGAAGCGGATCGCGCAGGCCGGAGCCGAGCAGGATCTGCCCGTCCTGTGGGCCGGCTCGGCCGGCCTGGCGAGGGAGTTGCCGGAGGCTCTCCGCTTGCGGGGACAGGTGCCCTCCCTTAGAAGGGTAGGCGCGTCCAAGGCGGGGCCGGTCGCCCTTCTCGTCGCCAGCCGTTCCAGCGTGTCCCGCGAGCAGGCGCGAAACGCGGCAGCGGAGGACGGCGTGGAGACGTGGACGGTTTCCCCGGAGGTGCTGCTCGAGGGAAGCCGTGCGGCCGCCTGGGTCGGCCTCGCGTCGGAGATCGGCCGTGCCCTGGTAGAAGGCAAGGACATCCTCCTCCTCGCCGGGCTCGACCCGGAGCTGGAGTTGTCGCGAGGGTCGGAGATTGCGGGGAGCCTGGCGCGCCTCGTGGCAACTGAGGTGCGCCGCCTCGGCGGACTCGTGGCGACCGGCGGGGACATGGCGCGGGCCACCCTGGCCGCACTCGGCGCGCGCGGCCTGCACCTCGTCGGCGAGGTAGAGCCCGGAGTTCCCCTCTGCCTGACCGATACAGCCGAGAGGGTTCCGGTCGTGACCAAGGCGGGGGGATTGGGGACGCCCTTCACCCTCCGTCGCGCCCGGGCGGCGCTGAAGGGGAGAGCCTCAACATGAGAGGCCCCATCGTGGGCATCACCATGGGCGATGCTGCCGGCGTCGGCCCCGAGATCACGGTGAAGGCGCTCGACGCGAGCGAGGTGCACCGGATCTGCAGGCCGCTCGTCATCGGTGACGCCCAAAGGCTACGGCGCGCCGCGGACCTCGCCGGCTCGAGGGCCCGAGTCCACGCCATCGACCGCCCGGGGCAGGCGGGCTACCGACGCGGCGAGGTGGATTGCATCGACCTCAAGAACATCCCCGACGACCTGCCGTTCGGGAAGCTCTCGCCGGTGGCCGGCCATGGCGCCTATGCCTACGTCGCCCGGGCGGTCGATCTCGCCCGGTCGGGCGAGATTTCGGCCATCGTGACGGCGCCCCTCAACAAGGAGGCCCTGCACGCCGGCGGGCACATCTATCCGGGTCACACCGAGCTCCTGGCGTCGCTCTCGGGCACGCCCGAGGTCTCGATGATGCTCACGACCCCCAAGATGCGGGTCATCCACGTGACGACCCACCTCGGGCTGCTCGACGCCGTGGAGCGGATCGAGCCTGGCCTCGTGGAGCGAACCATCATGCGCGGTCACGAGGCGCTCGTTCGCGCCGGGATCGGCCATCCGCGCATCGCGGTGTGCGGGATCAACCCGCACGCCGGGGAGCATGGCCTGTTCGGCCGGGGCGAGGAGGAGCAGAAGGTGAACCCGGGTGTGGCCGCGGCACGCGCTCGAGGGGTCGACGCCGAGGGCGCGCTGCCCGCCGACACCGTCTTCTTTCGCGCCGCCCGCGGCGACTTCGACCTCGTGGTGGCCATGTACCACGACCAAGGGCACGGGCCGGTCAAGGTGCTCGGGCTGGAGGCCGGGGTCAACATCACCGTCGGTCTACCCTTCGTCCGCACCTCGGTCGACCATGGAACGGCCTTCGACATCGCCGGAACCGGCAAGGCCGACGAACGCAGCATGATCGAGGCCTTGCGTCAGGCGGTGGCCATGGTTCCCCACGAGGCCGGCTGACGGGGTGCGCGGCGGGAACGGCTCGGACTCAAGCCGGCTTGAGGGCCGGCAGGTGCGCGCGCCTCGTGTCGGGCAAGAAGGCGGTCAGGATTCCGATGGCCGGCAAGAAGGAACAGATCCGGTAGACGAAGGCGATGCTGGTGTGATCGGCGAGCGAGCCCAGCAAGGCCGCCCCGATGCCGCCCATGCCGAAGGCGAAGCCGAAGAAGAGGCCGGAGATGAGCCCCACCCGGCCCGGGATGAGTTCCTGGGCATAGACCAGGATGGCGGAGAAGGCCGAAGAGAGGACAAGGCCGATGATGACGCTCAAGACCCCGGTCCACCTGAGGCTCGCATAGGGCAAGAGGAGGGAGAAGGGCAGGACACCCAGGATCGAGCCCCACATGACGTACTTGCGGCCGATGCGATCTCCGATGGGGCCTCCGAGCACGGTGCCCACTGCCACCGCGCCCAGGAAGGCGAAGAGGTGAACCTGCGCGTCGCGCACCGACAGGCCGAACTTATCGATGAGATAGAAGGTGTAGTAGTTCGTGAGGCTCGCCATGTAGAAATACTTGGAGAAGACGAGCGCTCCCAGGATGGCGAGCGAGAGAAGGACCTTCCCGGAGGGCAAGGTCTGGCGCGGCCCGGCCGCCTTGGGTCTCGCCCGGCTCTGGGCGAGGTGCCTTCCGTACCAAGCCCCCACCCTGAGAAGCAGCAGGATCGCGAGGAGCGCCGCGAGCGAGAATCCGGCGATGCTCTGTCGCCCACGGGGGAGCACGATGAGGGCGGCGAGGAGCGGTCCGAGAGCTGATCCGGCGTTGCCGCCCACCTGGAACACGGACTGCGCAAGGCCATAGTGTCCGCCCGAGGCGATGCGGACCACGCGTGACGCCTCCGGATGGAATACCGAGGACCCGAGTCCCACCACCGCAGCGGCGAGCAGCAGGATGGAGAACCTGGGCGCGACCGAGAGAAGCAGGAGGCCGAGGAGGGTGAAACCCATGCCGGTCGCCAAGGAGAATGGCCTCGGCCGCCGATCGGTGGAGAGGCCGACCAGCGGCTGGAGCAACGAGGCCGTGAGCTGGTAGGTCAGCGTGATGAGCCCGAGCTCGCCGAAATCGAGGTGCAGCGAGCTCTTCAGGATGGGGTACACGGCCGCGATGAGCGACTGCACCATGTCATTCAAGAAATGGCAGGCGCTGATGGTGACGAGGACCGGGAAGGCCAGCTTCTCCATGCGCGAGGCAAGCGGCAAGGTGCGGCTCATACTCCTCCCGTGACGCGGGTGGGGTGAGGCTCTCGGCGGATGGCCGCCCCTCGTTATCTACCTCGAATCGGCCCGGACCTCGCGCCTGCTCCCGCCCGCGGCGGGCATTGCCGAACGCTGGCCTGCTCCCTTTCTGGGGATGGATGGCGCCTCGTTGTAAGGCGAAGGACCGGGATGATGGGGTGGGGTCATTTCGACTCGGGGCGCGCCTAACCCGTAGCCCGCGATGGAGCATGGTGACGCGTTCGGAGGAAGGCATCGAGAGGCGCGAGACGCGCAGCCGCGGCGAGAGCGCGGCCAGCCTGGAACCATGATGCCTCACCGGCGCCGTCGGCCTCATGCGGGCGGTGGGGGTCGCCATCCCGCTCTCATCCACTCGACCTCATCCTGGAACGAGCCTGCGCGGCCTCGCCGGCGAGTTCCTGTGTGGGCGGTGCTCGTGAGCGCGGCGTTTCGAGGCCGAGGCCATCCCGGAACGTCCACGTCGCAGGTCCGGCTGCGCGGCGAGGGTCTACGAGAGCGGACTATCAGGGGCCGCGAGCAGACTTCGAGGCGAGCCATCTCGCTCGCGGCCAAAGCAGCCGGATTCGTGGACGCAGCCGGGGCAGTCTCCTTCTCAGTAGCCCGCCTCCTTGTCGACGACGTTGAGCAGCGGCTCTCCGGCCCGGAACCTCCTCAGGTTCTCGAGGAAGCAAGCGACGGGGAGCTCGAAGAACCCGGCCACCCGGTCGGCGGTGTGGGGCGAGAGCAGCACGTTCCGCAGTCGGTAGAAGGGATGACCCTTGGGCAGAGGCTCCACGTCGACCACGTCGAGCGCCGCGCCCCGGATCCGCCCGGCCTCGAGCGCGCCGAGCAGGGCGGCCTCGTCGACGACCGGGCCGCGCCCCACGTTGATGAGGACGCCGCTCGGTTTCATGGCGGCGATCTGCCCGCGGCCGATGAGCCCGCGCGTGGTCGCCGTCAAGGGGGCGGCCACGAGGACGAAGTCGCTCGCCGCCATGAGCTCGTCGAGCTGGGCTAGAGCATAGGTCGCGTCGAGCAGCGGATCGCCCTGCGACAGCTCCGGCCGCCGTCTCAGCCCGAGGATCCTCACCCCGAAGCAACGGGCTCGCTCGGCGGCCGCACGGCCGATGCCGCCGTAGCCGACGATGCCGAGGGTCTTGCCGTGGAGTTCCTGGGCCTCGAAGGGTTGCCACACCGACGCTTCCTGTTGCCTCACGACGCGCCTCAGGTCGTACGAGAAGAAGAGCATCGCTCCCACCGCCCACTCTCCGAGTGGGCGGGCGAACACGCCCCGCGCGTTGGTGAAGGGGAGGGCGCTCGTGGCGAGCAAGGGTGACAGCTGCCTCTCGACCCCCGTCCACATGGAGTGAATCCATCGAGCGCGCTTGGCCCCGGGCAGCGCAGAATCGAGCAAGGAGGAGTCCGAGGCGCCGTTCACGATCACGTCGGCTCTCGGCGCTAGCTGCCGGATGCGGTGGGGGTCGTCGGCCGCGAGGAGGTCGATGTCCTCACCCGACCGCTCGAGCAGGGGCAGCCACGGCGCAGCGGCAGGAGCGAGCACGAGCAGGGTGAGCGGCATGTCCTCAGCATAGCCGAGGGAGGCGCCCCGGACTTCCGCCGGCCCGGGTGAGGGCAAGCGGCCCAGGAGGGGGCCCGAACGCGGGTGCGCCTGTCCGGACATCAGCGTTCGAAAATGGGTGAGGGCGAGGCTTCGCCGAAAGGAAGCCCGACGTAGTTCTCGGCGAGCGAGGTCGCGGCGGCCCGCGAAGCGGCGAGCTCGTCGAGCTCGGCGAGCTGGAGCCGGAGCTGAAAGGCGTCCTCGAGCGGGAATCGGTGCAGCATGGAGGTCATTCGCCAGGAGAATCGCTGGGCGGCCCACACCCGGCGCAGACACACCTCCGAGTAGTCTTCGAGGAGGTGACCGCGGCCTGCATAGAACCCGCCGATGGCGCGCGAGAGCACGCGCACGTCGGCCACGGCCAGATTGAGGCCCTTCGCGCCGGTGGGCGGCACGATGTGCGCGGCATCCCCGGCGAGAAGGAGTCGTCCGTGTCGCATCGGCTCCACGACGAAACTGCGCATGCCGATGACCGACTTTTGCGTGATGGGTCCCTCGTGGAGCTGCCAGGCTTGCTCGCCGGAGAGGCGCAGTCGGAATTCCTCCCAGACTCGCTCGTCGGGCCAGCGGGAGACGTCTTCGGTCGGTTCGCACTGGAAGTAGAGTCGCTGCAGATCCGGCGAACGCGAGCTGACGAGGGCGAATCCGCGCTCGTGGTGGGCGTAGATGAGCTCGCTCGAGAGCCGGCGGACCTGGGCCAGGATCCCGAACCAGCCGAAGGGATGGACCCTCGTGTACTCGCTCAGTGCGCCAGGTGGGATGGCCGAGCGGCAGATGCCGTGGAAGCCATCGCAGCCGGCCAAAAAGTCGCACTCGAGCGACTGCGGGCGGCCTCTTTCCGTGAACCGTATCTTCGGTTGCTCGGTCTCGAGGTCGTGAAGCGAGACATCCGGTATTTCGAAGAGAATGGTGCCGCCGGCATCGAGGCGCGCCCGGACCAGGTCCTTTATGACCTCGTGCTGCGCGTAAAGCGTGATCGACTTGCCGGTGAGCTCGGTGAGCGGGATGCGGTGGTCCCGGCCGCGGAAGCGCAGCACGATCCCGTGATGAACGGTTCCCTCGCGCCGCATGCGATCGCCCACCCCGGCCTCGTTCAGCATGTCCACCGTGCCTTGCTCGAGGACGCCCGCCCGCACGGTCGCCTCGATCCCGGCGCGACTCCGGTTTTCGAGGACGACCGACTCGATGCCCTGCAGGTGGAGGAGATGGGAGAGGAAGAGGCCAGCCGGGCCGGCCCCGACGATCCCGACTTGGGTGCGCATCGGAGGTCTCCTCCAGGTGGCCCTAGCTCCCCGCCGGACCCACGCCGATGGGGGAGGGCGCGCGGTGAGCGATGCGACGGAACAGTTCGCGTAGCTCGTCGCGCACGTCGACGCCCGCCAAAGGATCGAGGTTCGAGCGGAAGGCCTCGTCGATCCTGGACCAGTCCTCCCCGGTGAGGATCTCGAGCGCCCGCGGCAGGACGTGGTCCTCCTCCGTGCGCATGTGATTCCAGTGAAAGGAGGCGTAGCCCCGGAGTGCGACCGCGAAGGCTTCAAGTCCCTCCTGGCCGCGTTCCCGGAAATAGGCGAGCGCGGTCTTGAGCTCCACGATGAGCCCTTGGCCCTGGCGATGCTCCGACTCGAGCCGGTCGAGGATCACGGCCGTCTCGGGGTCGCGTTGCCGCAGCGCCCGGTACAGGGTCTCGTCCTCCTTGGGGTGATGGAGGCGCTCGGGGAACTCCTCGATGTAGGTCAGCATGGCGTCGAAGAGGTCGAAGTCGGGCTCGGCCCTCCCGGCTTCGATCGCCTCGGTGAGGTGGACGAGCCCGTGCAGCACGGCGGCGAGCGAACGGTGCTCGTCCTGGATGATGGAGATGGCCTCGGGCATGGCGTCCACTCCTCCGGCGTTCAGGTCACGGACAACAGGCGATGCAGGGCACCGGAGTCCTCGAGCAGGCTCCGGCTCGGGGAACGGTGGACGACTCGGCCCCGATCGAGCACCAAGGCGCTCCTGGTGACGGCGAGGGCGAGGCGGGCATGTTGCTCCACCACGATGGTGGCCATGCCGCCCAGGGAGGAGAGCTCGCGGATGACGTTCAGGAGCTCCTGTACGATGATGGGCGCGAGGCCTTCCATGGGCTCGTCGAGGAGGAGCAAGGCCGGATTGACCATGAGGGCTCGTGCGATGGCGAGCATCTGCTGCTCGCCCCCCGAGAGCTCCGTTCCCCCGCGGGAACGCCGCTCCTCGAGGCGCGGGAACAGGCGGTAGACCCGCTCTAGCGTGAAGTGGCCGGGACGGGCGACGGCGAGGAGGTGTTCCTCCACGCTGAGGGAGGGGAAGACCAGGCGTTCCTGGGGCACCCAGCCGAGTCCGGCCCGGGCGCGGCGGAAGGCGGGGAGCGCGGTGAGATCGACCCCGCGGAAGGTGAGAGAGCCGCGATGCAAGCGCGCGAGGCCCATGAGCGTCACGAGCAGGGTGGTCTTCCCCACGCCGTTCCGCCCGAGTAGCGCCAGGCTTTCTCCCTCGCCCAGCGTGAAGGAGACGTCGTCGAGGACCACCGACTCGCCGTAGCCCGACGAGACGTTCTCGGCCACGAGGAGCTCACCCATACTGCGCCTCACCCAGATAGACCTCGCGCACCCGCCGGTCGCGGCCGATCTCCTGCGGGGTGCCCTCGGCGAGGAGTGCGCCTCCCACCAGGACGGCCACCCGGTGGGCGAAGCGGAAGACGAGGTCCATGTCGTGCTCGATGAAGAGCACCGTCACGTCCTCGGGAAGGGCCGCGATGGCGCCCAGCACCTCGGCGCTCTGGCCGGCCGGGATGCCGGCGGCCGGCTCGTCGAGGAGCAAGATCCTCGGGCGGGTGGCGAGGGCGAGCGCGATCTCGAGCAGGCGCTGGCGCCCGTAGGGGAGCTCACGCGTTGTCGTGTTGGCCACCTGCTCGAGGTGTAGCATCTCGAGGATCAAGAAGGCCTCCTCGATCTCCTCCGAGCGGCGCGCGACCGTCCTCGTGAAGAGCGCGGCGCTGCCCCGCCGCTCGCAGATGGCGAGGACCACCGACTCGAGCACGGTCAGTCGGGGGAAGAGGTTCGAGATCTGGTAGGTGCGGCTCAAGCCGCGCTTCACGCGCTCATGCTGCGGAAGGTGGGTGACGCGTTCCTCGCCGATGAAGATCTCCCCCGACGTGGGAGAGAGCACTCCGGTGAGCAGGTTCACCAAGGTGGTCTTGCCAGCCCCGTTCGGCCCGATGAGGGCGTGTCGTGCACCGCGGGGGAGGACGAGGTCGACCCCGCTCGTAGCCGGCAAGGCTCCGAACGCCTTGCAAAGCTTCTCGGTGCGCAGAGCCACTTTCACCGCGCGCCTCGCCGAACGAGGAGAGACCCGAGGCGTTCGAGGCCGCCCATGACCCCGCCCCGGGCGAACAGGACGGTCACCACCAGCATGAGTCCGATCCAGAACTGCCAGTAGACGGGACTCAGGCCCGAGAGCCGATCCTGTGCCACCATGAACAGGGCGGCGCCGATGAGCGCGCCGTAGAGTCGACCCGCCCCGCCCAGCACCACCATGATGAGCAGCTCGGACGAGCGGGCGAATCCGAGCACGTCGAGTCCCACGAACTGCGTGGTCTGGGCGAGGAGGCCGCCCGCCAAGCCGGCCATGCCGGCAGCCACCGTGAAGATGGCGACCAGCCGGCCCCGCACGGGAGCGCCGAGCGCCGCCATGCGGCTCGCCCGCTCGCGGATGCCGCGCAAAGACAAGCCAAAGGGCGAGGCGACGAGGCGGCGCGCCACGGCGAAGCAGACGAACAGCACCGCCAGGCTGTAAAAGCACGCGGTGCGGCCGTAGAGATCGAACTCGAAGACGCCGAACAGCTTGCGCAGGCTGAGGCCCGAGAGGCCGTCCACCCCGTTCGTGATCCCGGCGGCCTTGTTGGCCGCCTCCTGGAAAAGCAGGCCGATGCCGAGCGTCACCATGAGCCGCGAGAGGTTGTTTCCCCGCACCACGAGGAAGCTCGTCACGAAACCCACCAGAGTGGCCACCGCTCCCGCGGCGAAGAGCCCGCACAGGGGTTCCTGCATGCCGTGCGTCGCGAGCAGCCCGGCCGTGTAGGCCCCCACTCCGAAGAAGGCGGCGTGGCCGAGCGAGACGATCCCGGCGTAGCCGAGGATGAGGTCGAGCGAGAGCGCGAAGAGCCCGGCCACGAACACCCGGCTCGCCAGCACGAGATAGCCCGGGAACAGAAGTGCACACGCGACCGGGGCGAGCCAGAAGACCACCTCGAAGACGCGAACCCGGTCGTGGGGGAGGCGGGGCGTGGGTCGCGACAGCCCACGGTTCGGCTCGCCCTCGCTCGTTCTATGCGGGGCCTTCACGATCTTCTCCCGTAGAGGCCCGCAGGAAACACGATGAGCAGAAGGACCATCAGCGCGTAGATCACGAAGGAGCCGGCCGCGGGCACGAAGTACTTGCCGGCGACGTCGCAGACGCCGAGCAGGAGGGCCGCCACCGCCGTCCCCTTGATGGACCCTGCTCCGCCGACCACCACCGCGAGCAAGAAGCTGACGAGGTACTTCACGGCGAACGAAGGGTCGAGCCCGAGGAGGTCGATACCCAGCGCTCCGCCCAGGCCGGCGAGTCCCGTCCCGAGCGCGAAGCTCAGGCTCACCACCCCGTTCACGTCGATGCCGAGCCCGGCCGCGGCCGACCGATCGTCCACCGCGGCGCGCACGCGCGCACCGAAGCGGGTCTTCGAGACGAGCGCCTGCAGACCCGCGCTCAGGGTGACGACGAGTGCCAACAGGAACAGGCGGTAGGCCCCGAGATCGAGGCCGGCACAGCGGACCTGGCCCCGCAGCAAGGAGGGGAGGTGCACGGGTTGCTCTGCGGACCCGAAGAAGTAGGCGGCGGCCGCGACCGCCATGAGGGTGAGCCCGATCGAGAAGAGGACCTGGTCGAGCTCTCCCGCTCCATAGAGCCGGCGATAGAGGGTGCGCTCCAGGAGCGCCCCCGACGCTCCCACCACCACGAACACGATGGGCAAGGTGACGAGGAAGGGGACGCCGAAGCGCTGCATGAGGGTGACGCAGGTGTATCCGCCCAGCATGGCGAACGCGCCGTGCGCCAGGTTCACGAAGCGCATGAGCCCCATCGTCACCGAGAGCCCCACGCTCAGAAGGAAGAGCAGCCCTCCGTACGCGAACCCATCGAAGAGGACGCCGAGGATGGGGGTCAGCATCGAGGGCTTGCCGGGCGGGGAGAGAAGGGTGCGCCTGAAGGCTTCGAGCTCACTTCCCGGGGTCCTTCACGTCGGGGACTTTGTCGAACTCGACGTTCTCGTAGTGGTCGCCCAGCTTCTCGACGCGGCGCAGGTACACGGTCTGCGTGATGTCGCGGGTGCCGGGCTCGATCGCGATGTGGCCACGCGGGCTCTCGCGGGCATAGCCCTTGAGGAGCTCCACCGCCTTCTCTCCGTCGATGTTCCCGCCGAGCTTCTCGGCCACCTCGGCCATGGCGGCCATGCCATCGTATCCCGCCACCGCCATGAAGTTGGGGCGCCCCTCCCCGGCGGCCACCTTGGCGAAGGCGGCCTGGAAGGCCCGGTTTTCCGGGGAGTCGTGGGCAGCCGAGTAGTGGAAGCTCGTGATGATCCCGAGCGACACCTCCCCCATGGCGTCGAGCACACGGTCGTCGGTGAGGTCTCCCGTGGCGATGACCTTGATGCCCGAGGTCTTGAGGCCTCGCTCCTCGAACTCCTTCATGAAGGCGACGCCCTGCTCGCCGGCAGGGACGAACACGAAGACCGCGTCCGGCTTGGCGTCCTTGATGCGCTGCACGAAGGGAGCGAAGTCCGGGTTCCTGAGCGGCGTGTGGACCGACTCGACGACCTCACCGCCCGCCGCGGTGAAGGCCTTTCTGAAGTAGTTCTCCGCGTCGTGGCCGGGCGCGTAGTCGGAGACGAGCACGAAGACCCTCTTCAGCCCGGCGCGAGCGGCCCAGCTGGCGAGCGGCGTGGTGACCTGCGGGATGGTCATCGAGAAGCGGACGATGAAGGGAGACTTGGTCGTGACGATGGGGGTCGCCGCATTGAGGACGATCATGGGTTTCTTGGCCTGGGTGGCGACGTCGGCGGCCGCGAGCGCCTCCGGGGTGAGCCCAAATCCGGCCAGGAAGTCGACCTCGTCGCGCACCACCAGCTCCTGGGCGAGGCGCCTCGCCACCTCGGGGACGCCGGTCGTGTCCCGTGTCAGGATCACCACCTTCTTGCCGGCCACCGCGTCGCCGTGGCCTCTCAAATAGGCCTGCATGCCGGCGTCCATCTCCTTGCCGTAGTCGGCGAACGGGCCGGAGAAGGGGGCGACGAGCCCGATCTTGATGACGTCGGCCGCCCGAGCTGATCCGGTGGCGAGGGCGAGGGCGAGCGCTGCGCTGAAGATGATCTTCACGGTGTTTCTCCCTCCGGGAGTTCGGCGAAGGCCTCCTCGGCCAGATGAAAAGCGGAGTTGGCGGCAGGTACCCCGCAGTAGATGGCGGCCTGCAGCAGGACCTCCTCGATCTCTTCGCACGTCACCCCGTTGCGGAGGGCAGCCTTCACGTGCAGGCGGAACTCCTCGCCAGGGCCCTGGGCCACCAGCATGGCGAGGGTCACGAGGCTCCGGGTGGTGCGGGGTAACCCGGGGCGCGTCCAGATTTCTCCCCACGCGTATCGGGTGATGAGATCTTGAAACGCCTCATTGAAGGCGCTGCGGCCCGCCACGCTCCGGTCGACGTACGTCTCGCCGAGCACGGCCCGCCGCATGGACATGCCCTTCTGGCGGCGCTCCTCGTCGTTCATGATGGCTCCTGGCACAGGAAAGCATCGACTGCTTCGCTGAAGGGACGAGGGGTCTCGACGTTGGCGAGGTGGGCCGCCTCGAGCTCGACGTACTGCGCGCCCCGGATGTGATCCGCGAGGAAGCGCCCGTCGGAGGGCGGGGTCGACGGGTCGCGCGCGCCGGTGATGACGAGGGTAGGCGCCTCGACCCGCTCGACCTCGGCGCGCAGGTCCGCGTCGCGCAGGGCGCCGCAACAGGCGGCATATCCCACGGCCGAGGTGCGCAGGAAGGTGTCGCGGATGGCCGCGACCTCCGGGGGACGGCGAGCCCTGAAGCCTTCGGTGAAGAACCGCTCCAGCGACGCGTCGACCAGCGCTTGCGTGCCTCCGGAGCGGACGAGATCGATGCGGGCCGACCAGGTCTCGGCGGTGCCGATGCGCGCTGCGGTGTCGCACAGGATGAGCCGTCCGATGCGGGCGGGGGCCCGCAGCGCGAGCCATAGCCCGACCATCCCTCCCAAGGAGAGCCCGCAGAAATGCACGTGGGTGAGTGCCAGGTCGTCGAGCAAGCCGAGCACATCTCGCCCGAGGTCGGCGAGGGTGCAGGGCCCGGAGGGCACGGGGCTCGACCCGTGCCCACGTGTGTCGTAGCGCAGGACCCGGTACCGCTGCCCGAGGAGTGGGAGCTGGGGATCCCACATCCGAAGGTCGCACCCGAGCGCATGGGAGAGGAGGACCACCGGGGCGCGGGCGGGACCATCGAGTCGATAGTGAACGCGCACCGCACCTCCGTCTCGAGAGGTCATCGCGTCATCCCCCTTCGCCGCGAGGGAAATTCGCGAGCGCCTGCTCCACGAGTGCTTCGGCCTGGCCCAGGCCTTGGGACGGGTCGAAGAGGCGGTCGAGCTCGTGAGGGGAAAGGCGGCTCTTCACCTCGGGATCCTCGGAAAGGATCTGGCGAAGGGGGCGCCGCTCGAGGGCGGCGCGACGGCTCGCCCTCTCGACGATTTCGTGAGCGCCCGTTCGGCCGAGGCTGCTAGCGAGGGCGAGGCTCACCGCGGGCGCATGGATCGCGCCGTGCGTCGCTCCCAGGTTTTCGGCCATGCGGGCGGGATCGACCTGCAGCCCCGAGGCCACCTCCGTCATGTGCCCGAGTGCACCCGCGGTGAGCCTGAAGATCTCGGGGAGCGTCTCCCACTCGGCCTGCCAACCGCCCAGGCCGCGCTCGTGCTCCTGAACCATGGCCGACAGCATGGTCGCGACGAGTCCGGGCACCCGGATGGCCGCAGCGAGGGCCACCGCCGAGGCCACGGGATTTCGCTTGTGGGGCATGGACGACGATCCGCCCCGCCCCGGAGCCCCCGGCTCGAAGGCCTCGGCCACCTCGCTCTGCATGAGCAGGGACACGTCGCGGGCCATCTTGCCGAGCGTGCCGACGAGGAGCCCCGCCAGGGCCGCCGCCTCGCCTAGCCGGTCGCGCTGGGAGTGCCAGGGTAGGTCCGGCACAGCGAGACCCAGCTCGTCGGCCAAGGCCGTGCTCACGGCCGCGGCCTTGGCCCCGAATGCGTCGAGGGTGCCGACCGCTCCGCCGAGCTGAATGGCGAGGAGGCGGGGCCTCGCCTCACGCAATCGCTCCCGGTGGCGCTCGACCGCGCTCATCCATCCGGCTGCCTTGAGGCCGAGGGTGATGGGCTGGGCGTGCTGGAGCCAGGTCCGGCCCGCCAGGAGCGTGCGCCGATGCCTCTCGGCGAGATGGGCGAGTGCACGCGCGAGCCGGTCGAGCCCCTCTTCGAGATGGTGAAGTGCGGCGCGCAGCTGCAGGACGAGGCCGGTGTCGAGCGCATCCTGGCTCGTCGCGCCGAAGTGAACCCAGCGCGCGGCGTCCGGGTCGCTCTCGGCCACGAGCGCGGTGAGGGCCTGAACCATGGGGATGGCGACGTTTCCGGAGAGGGCGGCCGCCTGGCCCAGAGACTCGAGGTCGAAGACTTCGGCCCGGCACTGGGACGCGATGGGCGAGACGGCTCCCTCCGGAATGATCCCCGCGCGCGCCTCGGCCCGGGCGAGCGCGGCCTCGAAATCGAGCAGGCCCTGGAGGCGGCCGCGGTCGGAGAACACCTCCCGCATGAGGGCAGTCGTGAAGAGAGGGTCGAGCAGCGAGTGCGTACCGTGCGGGTCCACTGGCTCCCTCGGGCCCTAGGTTTCGAAGAAGACGGTCTCGTCCGCCCCCTGCAACACGACGTCCCACTCGAGAGCAGAAGGATCGCGCGGGGTGGCCCGACCGATGAGGGTGGCACGCCGGGCCGGCTCGACCAGGTTCAGGACGGGATCGTCGGCGTTGCTCGCCTCGTCCGGGAAGTACATCCGGGAGACGAGGTGCCTCAGTAGACCGCGCATGAAGACGTTCACCGCGAGGTGGGGCGCCTGGAGTTTGCCGTCCGGCCCGGGCACGCGTCCCGGCTTCACCGTCGCGAAGCGAAAGGTGCCGGACGCGTCGGTGGGAACACGCCCGAAGCCGCGGAAGCCGGGCGTGATTGCAAGGGGCCGTGTATCAGCCGGGTGCGCGTACTTGCCGTTCGCGTCAGCCTGCCAGATCTCCACGAGCGCGTCATCGACGGGTCTCCCCCTTCCGTCGAGGACCCGCCCGACGAGGGTGACGCGCTTCCCCGCCGTTCCAGCCCCAGCGATCTCGCCACGGGTGAGCCAGTCGAGCCCAAGGCGCAAGTACGGTCCCACCGTCTGCGAAGCGGTCGGATAGAGGCTCATCGATCGCCCTCCAGGGGGGTCTCGCTGCGCCCGCGCAACACGATGTCGAAGCGGAAACCCAGGGCGTACTCAGGGGTGGTGCGCTCGAAGTCGAGGGCTGAGACGAGCCTCGCACGCGCCACCTCGTTGGCCGTGCTGTTGAAAATGGGGTCGTAAGGAAGGAGCGGATCTCCGGGAAAGTACATCTGGGTGACAAGACGGGTGACGAAGGAGGGACCGAAGAGCGAGAAGTGGATGTGCGCGGGACGCCAGGCGTTGTGGTGATTCCTCCAGGGGTAGGGACCCGGCTTGACCGTGAGGAACTGGTAGCGACCCTCCCTGTCGGTGAGGGTGCGACCGCAACCATCGAAGTTGGGATCGAGGGGGGCGTCGTGAGCGTCGCGTTCGTGGCGGTAACGCCCACAGGCATTGGCTTGCCAGATCTCGACGAGGGTCTGCGGAACGGGGCGCCCGTTGGCGTCCATGACGCGGCCACTCACCACGATGCGCTCGCCGAGAGGTTCCCCGGCAAAGCGATGGGTGAGGTCGTTATCCCCCTCCTCCACGTCGCCCTGCCCAAAGACGGGACCGGTCACCTCGGAGAGCGTCTGGGGGATGAGCACGAGAGGCTGGGTAGGCGAGCGCGTCACCGTGGAGGCGTAGGGAGGATAGAGATAGGGAGGCTGCGTATCCCAATAGGGTCTTCGGTAGCCAGCCAATCCACCCACAGGGCCGTATCCTTTCGAGACCACGAACGGTCTCGCGTCTTCGCCGAGGCCGGTGTGCGTTCGGTCGGAAAGGGCCCCTCGACTCGGTACGGGCGACGAAGTTCCTTCTTCGGCGCGGACGAGCCGCTCAAGCGAGTTCGCCGTGATCGCTCCTCCCATAAACAGCCTCTTTCACCGAGTCGGTGTCTCCATTGGGGGCAGGGTGCCAGATGCCCAACGTGGCGGGCAGGCCTGCGGCACGGACCTCGGGCATCCCACAATCCATGCGGGAGGGTGAGGTGGGTTCCGCGAAGCCGTCGGTGCTCAAGCCAGCGACGAGGAAGGTGCCGGCGGAAAGACCAGAAGTCCCGCCGGTTCTTCCGCACCCAACCGAAGCTATGGATTGGCCCGTAGGGCGCGAACTCGGTCGGCGAGCTAGCGGTGGACCCCGGGCTCGACGGTCCTCGAAGGGAGCGCAAGGCGCGCTCGACCTCGACTTCGCTCCGCACGTCGGATGCGCTCCTCCTTCTTGGAGAGGCTGGTGCGGATAGCGCAAATGCCGGCGAGCAGAGCCTTCACCTCGAAGAGATCGCTTGGCAGTTTGCTCGCGTCTCTCGCGACCGGCACCGCTCGAGGAGTGGTGCGGAGAGGGACCGCCACCCCGAAAGACTCAGCTCCCCGGGCACTCCGCCGTGATGAGATCGTTCGGACCGGGCAACGCGATCCTGCTGATCTTGGTGAACCCGGCCTCGTTCAGCCAGGCGGTGTATTCACCTTCAGTGTATGTTCCGCCGTGGGCGGTGCCGACCAGCATGTTGACTGCGAAGAGGGCTCCGGCCCTGGGCGTCGTACGGTCTTCGGCCATGACGTGGTCCTGGATGACGAGTCGCCCCTTCCGGACGAGGGCCGCGCGCAGGCGCCGGAAGAGGTCCAGGTTCTCGCTCGGACCGAGCATGTGACAGATGGCCGAGAGGAGCGCCAGATCGTAGCCGGTCCCGAACGCATCGCGGCGCAGGTCGCCCACTCGCGTGTGGACGCGGTCGGCGAGGCCGGCCTCGGTGATGTGGCGGCGTGCGATGGGTACCACGGTGGCGAGGTCGAACACGTCGGCCTCGAGCCCGGGGAGGGCCCGGGCGAAGGCGATGGAGTACGCCGCCGAGCCGCCCCCCACGTCGAGGAGGCGGCGCGCCCCATGGGCACCCACGGCCTGCACCACGAGCGGGGCACGTAAGGCAGCGTTGCGGTGCATGGCGGCGATGAAGGGCGTCGTCCAGGTCTCGCCCCGCTCGCTCAACTCCTCCCGTCGGACCGGCTGGCCGGTGCGAACCACCTCGGTGAGCGACGACCACGTCGACCAGAGCGAGACGTTGTGGCGCAGTGCTGCCCGGGCGTCGTCCGCCGCTCCATCCACCAGGAAGCGGGAGGAAAGGGGTGAGTTCGCATATGCGCCGTCTCGCTTGGTGATGAGACCCAAGGCGACGAGTCCGTCGAGCAGCACCCGCGTCGCCCGCGCGTCCGTCTGGAGTTCCACCGCGATCGAAGCCGCCGTGGGAGCTCCCGAGCGCGCCACGGCGGTGAAGAGGTCGAGTTCCAGCGCCGAGAGGAGAATGCGGCTCGACATGAAACCTCGGACGGCGTCGCCGAGATCGTCGGGCACGACACCGGCGGCCTCGCGGGCGCGAAGCATGGCGACCGCCTTGCCACGGTTCTCGGCGATCTCCTTGCGCAGAGCGGCCTCGTCCGTTCGCGCGAGTCGTTCGACGGGCCGACCGCGCAGGAAGTGCTCGGTCACGATCTCGGTGACGTCCGCAGGCGAGACATGGGAGTACCAGACGCCTTCAGGGTAGACGACGAGGTTGGGGCCGTTGCCGCACAGGCCGAGCGAGCCACAGGGGGTGACGGCGACCGCCGAGGAGAGATCGCGCGCGGCCACCTCGCGGCGGAGGGCCTCGATGACGGCGCCCGATCCCTGGGCCGAGCAGCAGGGAGCACCGTCCGGCTTTTTCTGGTCGCACACGAACACGTGATAGCGGAAGGGATGCATGAGGGCCTCCCGGTCGAGTTTCGTCATTGTAGCATCGCCGGCCGGGGGCGGGATGAGCGCCTGGGCAAGGCAAGGGCGCGGATCCTCGAGGTCGCCGCGGTCTCGACCCACTTCGCCCTCGCTCGCCTCGTCGCCTGCAGACACCGCGTCCTCGAGCAGCAGGCTCTTTCGGACGTCAACTTCACGCCGCTCGTGGATCGCGCGTCGCTCGGGCTGCTCTTCCTCGGCTGCCGTTCGCCCGTGGCGAGTCCCCGAAGCCTTCGTGGCGAGCGCAGAGGAGCCTCCGCCGAACTTCCCTGGCCTCTACCCTTGCGACTTGCGAGACGAGGTTGCCCGTGCAGGGCACGCCGTCAGCCTTCGTCATCGTCCGATTCGCGTGGCCAGAGCCAGTACGCGCCCGCTACGATGGCCGTGACGACGGCGACCGTGTAGCCCAGGGTCTGGCCGTGCCAGAGTGAAGCCACCCAGTCGTTCAGATCGGTGGTGAAGACCGCGGCCTTGCCTCCGATGCCTTCGACTTCTCGCAGGACCTTCTTGGAATGCTGTACCTCGTGAGCTTCGTACGCTTCGTCGTCATCGGAGGGGGGGGCGGCCAGGTAGATCGCGGCGGCCACGCTCAGGCCCACGGCCAGGATGCACGCGACCACGAAGCGACGGCTTCGCGTCGGCGTGGGGGCCTTCCGGGGCGCGGTCGGGATAGGACTGAGGTGGCTCGCCACGGAAACCTCGATGGCGCGCCTCGGCGCCCGGTGGTCACTCGAGCCACATGACTTACTCGGTTTCGAACGCGCTGTCCCGGTAGCGTGCGCTCGCGAGCGAAGGACTTCCTCGCCGCAGAACTACCGCAGGTCCGAGAGAGACGAGCGGGCGAGGAGGCGTATCCTTTGGTGGAGGACGCCCACGCCGAGCCCAAAGTCAATGGAGGTAGTAGCCGCACCCGAACACGACGACGGCGAGGGCGGCGAGGAGGAGCCAGATCGAGACGGCGCGCTCGGCGCTCCTCGGGCGGATTGCCAGAGTGCGCCGCTGTCCGTTCTGGTCGATCACCTGCCACCGCATTCCAAAGGGAGACGGGAAACGTCCCGATGTGAGGGAAAGGACCCTTCTTGGACCCGAGCCGGTGTGGCCGAGCCCTGCGATGGTTTCGCACCCGCGCGCAGGCGTTCAAGGCGCCAGTCTCGCGGGTGCCCGGGGGAACGCACCGTCGTGCGCGGACCATCTCACCCGTGGTAGCCTCGACCCAGGTCGCCGCCGACGGACCTGTGCGGCTCGACGGAAGCCGACCTTCCGTGCGTGGGACTACCTGTTCATGCTCCAAATCTTCCGCCTCGGTCCGATCCCCCGCAGTGAGGGTAAGGTCTTCGCGTATGTGGGCCTCGATGGGCAAGGCACCGTGTTGAAGACGGAGGCTTTGACCGATGCAGACGGGCTAAGCGCGCTGAAGGCCGAGGCGAAGGACCAGCCGCTGAGCTGCGAGCCGTCTCTGGCCGAGGCCGGCAAGCCGTTCGGGGTGGAGTCCTCGCCGCTCCCTCAATCGATCCTGCCGACGCGTGCTGCTCTCGCCTACGCGTACGCGTATGGACTCGCCGAGGGCGGCGGGCCGTCCGAGGTCCTCCCCCGCTTCCTGGAGGCGTCCGCGAGGTTCTGGGGCGCCAAGCCGTGGGAGGTCGTCGACGCCTCGGGCGAACTCGAGGTGCGGGTCTCCGTCGGCCGGCAAGGACGGCGCGGTCGAGCGCACGTGCGGGGCCCGAGCGAGGGGGCCTGTAGCCTCACCCTGGAGAGCGAGTCCGACGCTGGGACCCAGGCGAGCGATTCGACGCAGGTCGTTTTCGAGGCGCCGCCGGACTTTGCCCTTCCGGCCGCACAGGAGGCCTTTGGCTTGGCGGTCCTTCCCGTGGTGAAACGCAGGCAACAGGGTGCGGACCGCACGGTGACGAGCCAGGACCTCATCGCGGTCGCCGCGCTCCTCGCTGCGGTCGCTAGCCTCGCCGAAGCGGACGACCCGACGAGTTCCCAGGGGTTCGAGGCGGTGGTGGGTGTGGGCGCGCTCGCGGCCATGGCCCACGTGAGCCTGCAGCGGGTGGCGAAGCCTGCCGAGGAGCCCGCCGAAGAGCTGGCGTTGGATTCCATTCAACTCCATCCCCACAAGCCCGAGGAACCGGTGCCGCCACCGGCCTTGCCGGAGCCGCCCACCCCACCGGCGCCTCCCGAGCCCGTGGCGCGTGCGAGCGTCTGGAAGAACCTCGGGGCCCGGGCCGTGACGGCGGTTGCAGCGACGGTCCGAGCGTTCCGCGAGGTGGCCCACGCTGCCGGCCGTGCCATCGGTGCGTCGGCGCGTGCACCCTTCACGACGGCGGCCGAGCGGCTCCGGCGCGTTGCTCGCCGGCCGAGCGCCCGCTCGGCCGGTACGACCAAGGAACCCGTCCCTCCCCCGCCCCCTTCCCCGGAAGCTCCCCCACCGGCCGTGGCCACGGCCCCGCCTGTCGCCGAGTCTCCAAAGGAGGCCGCGGCTCTCGAGGAGAACCTCTTCGCTCCGTTCGCGAGGCTCCTCGGCATGGAGGTCCCTGCGGAGTCCGCACCCCTACTCGAGGACGAGGAGCGCAGCGAAGTCGCGCTGGCCGCTCAAATCCTGGAGGGCTTTGCCGCGGCTCCACCGGCACGGGCTTCGTTCCCGGCCATTGCCCTCCACATCATGGACCTCGTGGCGAGCGACAAGGCCGACGTGGCAAGCGTGGCCGGGACGATCTCGCGCGACCCGGCCCTGAGCGCGGGGGTCATTTCGGTCGCCAACTCGGCAGTCTTCCGGGGAGTGAGCGGCGTGGAAACGGTCCGCGAGGCGGTCGCGCGGCTCGGGCTGCAAGAAGTGGGGCGCGTCGCGGCAGCGGTCTCCACGAAGAACCTCTTCACGCCGCAATCCCGGGAGGAGCGGGCGCTCTTCGGTGGCCGCTCCGAGGCCCTCTTTGCGCGTTCGGTGGCCGTCGGTTCGGCCGCGGCGAGCGCAGCCATGCGGCAGCGTGGGGCGCGATCGGACCGCGTCTATCTGGGCGGTCTTCTGCACGACATCGGGAAGGCGCTCGCCCTCCAGGTGCTCTCCGAGAAATTGGGAAGTGCTGGAGCGGTCGAGGTCGAGCCGGACCGACTGGAGCGGGTGCTCGACCGTGTCCACGCTTCCATCGGTTCGAGCGCCCACACAGCTTGGGCACTCCCTCAGTACCTCACGTCCATCTGCGAGCATCATCACGACCCGGACCTGGGGGCAGAGGACGAATACATCGATCTGCACCTCGTCCGCCTCGCCTCCGCTCTGGCGGAGTTGCATGATTCGCTCTTCGCAGCGCGGGCCGCCCGCGAGATCGTTCAGAGCGCCGGCGCCCTCAAGCTCGATCCCTACGGTGTCCGAGCGCTCCACTCGGATCTGTTCGCCCGGCTCGGGGGGTCGCCGGCTTCCGCAGCCCAGGCGAAAGGGCTCGACCGGGCGAGGCGAGCGAACTCGCGGCGCCGCGCGCCTTGAAGGGGCTCGGACGCCCGCGAAGAGCCTTCGGCCAGGGCGCGGCGGTGTGGTTCACCGAGGCCATCCGAAGGCTCCTCATCGCCGTCGCAGGAGATCCCGCACGGAGGCCACCAGCTGTCGGTAGGTGAAGGGCTTGTAGAGGACCGGCGACGGGAAGAGCACGTCCCGGATGACGCCGGGTGTGAGCGCTGTGACGTAGAGGATGGGGAGGGTCCGGAGGTGCTCTCGCATGAGCGCCGCGAGCTCTTGTCCCGCGCCGTCGGGCAAGAGGACGTCGATCACGGCCGCGTCGGGAGGATCGGCCCGAGCCCGTTCCAGGGCTTCGTGAGCGTTGGCCGCCACCGATACCCGATATCCCGCCTTGCGGAGACCCTGAGCCACCGCCCTGCGAAGCCCCTCGTCATCCTCCACGAGGAGGACGCTCGGGTCCTGGGTGGGCGGCTCGAGGGCGCGGGCCAGGGGCTCGACGCCGGGTTCGCAGCCTGGGGGTGGCGATGGTCGGGATGATGCTACCGCCGGGTTCCTCGAACTCCGGAAGCTCCGGTTCCGTGCGGCTCGCCTCAGCCGGGAGAACGGCGGCGCCGAGGGACGACCCGTCGGGATCTTTTCACCGAGGTCAAAGGGTACACGCGTTCCGAGTTCCATCTTGCCCTCCGAGAATGACGCGGATGAGGCAAGGAGCGTGCCGCCCAAAGGACGCAGGCGGATGGCTGCGGCGACAAGATGAGCTTTCTCGTAGCTCGCCAAACTGGCAGCCGGGAATGCGCGTGGCTGACAATCTGTCATACTCCGACAGACCCCGCCGTGGCCACCGGGCTCGTAACCTTTCGAAACAGAGCTCGCACGAGAAGCGAGCGGCAGGGATAAAAGGGGATTCTTCTTTTGGGAGCGAAGCCCCTGCGCTAGGCTTTGTGCATCTGCGCTCGAGCTTTTGGCGCCCGCCCGCCTAGAGGTGCCCCGTGAGCGATCGATCGAACCACGACAGCCCTTCCGGTACGGACAAGCTACAGCACCTGTCCGGCGCCTCAGGCCACCCGGCCGACGAGGCCGAAGGGGCCGACGATACCTGGAAGGCGACCCGACGCGAGTTCCTCACTTACTCCACGGTGGGTGTGGTCGCGGCTTCGCTTCCCCTCGAGCCTGCGAGTGCAGGGCCTCAAGCTTTGGCCAAGCGGCGCGGACCGGGCGCGGTCGAGATCACGCTCCGCATCAACGGGGTGCGACGCCGCGTCGAGGCGAGCCCTTCGGCGACGCTCGCTCACGTGCTGCGGGACGAACTCGGGCTCACCGGGACGAAGATCGGGTGCGACCGCGGAGCCTGCTCCGCTTGCACCGTGTGGCTGGATGGAACCCCGGTGTCGGCATGCATGACCTTCGCGCTCGACGTGGGCGACCGGGAGGTGACGACCATCGAAGGGCTCGCCCGTGGCCATGCGCTGCACCCGGTCCAGGAAGCCTTCGTCGCGCAGGATGCCCTGCAGTGCGGCTTCTGCACGCCGGGGATGGTGATGAGCTGCGCCGCGCTCCTCGCCCGAAATCCCCATCCGAGCCTCGACGAGGTGAAGGCTGCCACGAGCGGAAACATCTGCCGATGCGGTACTTATCCGAAGGTGTTCCAGGCGGTGCTGTCCCTCGCCGGGACGGTCGCTGCGAAGTGAGAGGTGCGACATGGCCGAGCACACGGAAGATCGCACCGCAAGCTTCGCTTTGGGCATCCCCGGTGACGACCTGCGGCAGGAGACCAAGTCCTTCCCCGAGGGAGAGCCGCAGCCGTGGCCGCCCAACAACGCGCTCAGGGTGGTCGGAAAGCCGGCCCGCCGCCTGGAAGGGCACGCCAAGGTCACCGGGCAGGCCCGCTACACGGCGGACGTCCGCCTGCGCGGAATGCTCTACGCCCGCCGCATCGTGGCCACGGTACCCCATGCGCGGATCACCGCTTTCAACTCCTCGCGCGCCGAGCGCGTTCCCGGCTTCAAAGCCATCCACCTGCTCGAACGGACCACGGAGGGTCTCATCCTGCGCGACCCCTCCGCGGAGGCGGGTGCCCGCTACCCGACCGTGCGCTACGTGGGCCAACCCCTCGGCGCGGTGGCCGCGCTGACCCAGGAGGCGGCGGACGAGGCGGCACGCCTCGTCGGGGTGAGCTACGAGCGGCTGCCGTTCACGGTGGACCTCGATGCGGCGATGAGCCCGGAGGCGCCACTCGTCTACCCGGGAGCCGTCGACCAGCGCGCCAGCGCGGGCGGCGGGACCGCCGCCCAGGGCCTTCCCCAGAAGGGGAACGTGCGCGGCCCCACGCTCACCACGCGTGGCGACATCGCGAGCGGCTTCGCCCAGGCCGAGGTGGTGATCGAAGGCACCTTCTCCACCCAGGTGCAGGTGCACTCGGCCATGGAAACACATGGAGTGGTCGCGCACTGGGATGACGAATGGCTCACCGTGTATGCCTCGACGCAAGGCACGGCGGGCGTGCGCGACGACCTCGCCGCACTCTTCGACCTGCCGAAAGAGAAGGTGCGCGTGGTGAGCGAGCACATCGGCGGGGGGTTCGGCGCCAAGGTGGGCGCCGGGTCGTACGGAGTCCTCGCGACGCAGCTTTCGCGAAAGACCGGTCGACCCGTCCGGCTCATGGTGGATCGCACCGAGGAGCAGACCTCGACTGGCAACCGGCCGGCTACCCGCCAGCGCCTCAAGATCGGTGCACGCCGGGACGGGATCCTCACCGCCATCCAGCTCGAGAGTTTCGGCACGGCTGGGATTGGCACCGGGGCGGGAGTCGGCTTCGGCGCCGAGCGAATGTACGCCTGCCCGAACTTCTCGGGCGCCCAGTCGGACGTGTTCATCCACGCCGGACCCGGAGCCGCCTTCCGGGCTCCGGGGATGCCGCAGAGCACCTTCGCGCTCGAGCAGCTCATCGACGAGCTCGCCGAGCGCCTCGCCTTGGACCCACTCGTGCTGCGCGACCGTATCGACGTCCGCGAGGACGCGGCGGCGCACGCGCACCGCGTCGAGCGCCGCCTCGGTGCCGATCGCATCGGGTGGTCGAGGCGGCACGCTCCGGGATCCGACGACGGAACGGTGAAACGCGGCCTCGGTGTCGCCCAGGCTCTCTGGCCGCACAACGTGCGCCCGGCGAGCTGCGAGGTGGCCGTCTCGCGGGCGGGTGAGGTGGAGCTCCGATCGAGCGTCCAGGACATCGGCACCGGGACGCGCACCGTGCTGGCACAGGTGGTGGCCGAGGAACTGGGCCTGCGCCCGGAAGAGGTCCGGGCCCGGATCGGTGACACGGCCTTTCCGGATGGTCCGCACTCGGGCGGGAGCAACGTCACCGGGTCCATTACCCCGGTGGCGCGCAACGCCGCCGCCCTCGTGGGTCGCGAGGTTCTCGCCCGGGCCGCCAAGAAGCTGGGGGTCGAGGCGGGGAAGCTCGCCTTCCGCGGCGGGAGCGTGGTGCTCCGCGACGGCCCTTCCCGGCGCATGTCGTTCCGGGAAGCCGCGGCCCTGCTGCCGCGCGGCGGGTTCTCCGTTCGTTCGCAGCGCACCGAGAATTACGGATACTCTGGCTCGGGATGGCGGGGCGCCATCGGGGGGGTGCAGTTTGTCGAGGTGGCGGTCGACGTGGAGACGGGCATCGTCCGCGTGGAACGGGTCGTGGCGGTCCAGGACTGCGGGCGGCCGATCAATCCCGCCGCCCTCGAGAGCCAGGTGAATGGTGGGGTCCTGCAAGGGATCTCTTACGCGCTCTTCGAGGAGCGCTTGCTCGATGGCCCGAGCGGGTACACCGTGAATGCGGACCTCGAAGCCTACAAGATGGTGGGGGCGCGGGAGACGCCGCAGATCGAGGTCGTCCTCATCGAGGACTATCACGGCACGAGCTCCACCGACGCCCGGGGCATCGCGGAGCCGGCCAACATCGCCACCGCGGCCGCCATCGCCAACGCCTTCTACAACGCCACAGGGGTGCGGATCCGCGAGCTCCCCATGAACCCGCGGCGTGTGCTCGCCGCCCTCGAAAGCGCCGGGGGGACCTAGCCATGGCGAGCTTCGAGTGGCTCGACCCGGAGAGCGTCGCGGAGGCGCTCAAGGAGATTGGTCCTTCCGCCCTTCCCAAGGCGGGTGGTATCGATCTCATGGATCGGTTGAAGGAGGGGCTCGAGGCCCCGACCCGCATCGTGAACCTGCGGCGCATCCGCGGTCTCGACCATGTCCGCGACACCGGCGCGCAGATGGAGATCGGGGCGCTCGTCACGCTGGCCCACCTGGCCGCCGATCCCGTGGTGCGCTCGCGCCTGCCCGCCCTCGCCGAGGCTGCGCTGAGGGCCGCCACCCCCAACGTGCGCAACGTGGCCACCGTGGGCGGGAACCTCTTGCAGCGGCCGCGTTGCTGGTATTTCAGGCGAGAGGCGTTCCCCTGCCTGCGCAAGGGCGGGGACACCTGCTTCGCCCAGGACGGACGCAACGCTTACCATGCGGTGTTCGAGAACGACGTGTGCGCGGTGGTCCACCCGTCGGATACCGCGGTCGCGCTCGTCGCCTACGGTGCGCGGGCCGCCGTGGCAGGGCAGGACGGTACTCGCGAGGTGCTGCTCGAGGAGCTCTTCGTGCCGACGCACGAGGACGTGACGCGAGAGCATCGCCTCGGCGAGGACGAGCTCCTGGTGGCGCTCCACGTGCCCGCTCCCGGCGAGCACGCGCGGAGCGCCTACCTGAAGCTCGGGGAGCGCGACTCGGCCGACTGGCCCCTCGCCTCGGCAGCGGTGGTGCTGGAGGTCGCCGGGGACGTGTGCCGCCGCGCCTCGGTGGTGCTCGGTGCCGCCGCGGCCGTCCCGTGGAGGGCCCGGGAGGCCGAGGCCGTGCTCATGGGGGGGCGCTTCGACACCGGGAGGGTGGCCGATGCCGCGGCGGCCGCCGTCAAGGGGGCGACGCCGCTCCGCGAGAACGGCTACAAGGTGAAGCTCCTCGAGGTCATCACGCGCCGTGCCTTGCTGGCGGCGGGAGGCTTGTCATGAGCGCCACCTTTGCTGTCTGCCGCTTTCTGCGGGCGAGGAGCGCCTATGACGAGCTCGGGGGCGAAGGTGGGTGGACGGCCGCTCCCACCTCCCTCGACGCCTACTGGTGCCTCAAGACCATGGAGGCGTTTGGCCCCGACGATGGGCTGGTGCACCGACACGCCTGCTGCGAGGGGCGAGCCTGCTTCTCTTCTCGTGCGGCCCACCCAAGCGCAGTGAAGTGACCTGCAAGTAGCCATCGACCTTCTCGAGGGGCTTCTGATCGAGGAAGGCGGTGCGCGCGTGCGCGGTCACCTTGACCGTGAGGCGACGGGGGCCCCGGGTCCGAGCACATTCGCCTCCACGACCGCGCACGGGCATCCGAGGGCGCCCTCGTCGCTTTGCGCCGGCCCTTGGACTCTTGGCAGGCCGCCCTCCGTTCCCGGAGGCCCTAGATCCATGCCTTCCTGAGGAGCCACATCTTCACGGCCTGCGTGAGCAGGACGTAGAGGAGGAGGGTGGCGAGGAGGAGCGGCCAGTAGAGATGAGGGAGGGGAGAGAATCCCAGCGCGGTGGCGAAGGGCGAGAAGGGCAGCCAGCATCCCACCGCCATGATCGCGAGGCTCGTCAAGGTGAGCGGCAGGCTGGCCCGGCTCTGCAAGAAGGGAAGCTTGTTCGTGCGAATGATGTGGATGATGAGGGTCTGGGTGAGGAGCGACTCGACGAACCACCCGGTCTGGAACAGGGAGGCCCTCGAGGGATCGATCGCCTTGAACACGAACCACATCACCGCGTAGGTGGTGTAGTCGAAGACCGAGCTGCAGGGGCCGATGAAGACGATGAACTTCGTGATCTCCTTCATCGACCAGGGCCGGGGACGCGCGATCTGCTCGGGGTCGACCTGGTCGGTCGGGATGGGGACCTGCGAGAAGTCGTAGAGCAGGTTGTTGGCCAAGATCTGCAGCGGAGCCATGGGTACGAACGGGAGGAGGGCGCTCGCACCGAGCACGCTGAACATGTTCCCGAAATTCGAACTCGCCCCCATGCGGATGTACTTCAGGATGTTGGCGAAGACCTTGCGGCCTTCGAGGATTCCTTCCTCGAGGACCATGAGGCTCTTCTCGAGCAAGATGAGGTCGGCCGTCTCGCGAGCGATGTCGGCGGCCGAGTCGACCGAGATGCCCACATCGGCGGCGCGCAGGGCGGGCCCGTCGTTGATGCCGTCGCCCAGGAACCCGACCACGTGGCCCTGGCCCTGCAAGGCGGCCACCACGCGCTGCTTGTGGCCAGGGGCGAGCCGCGCGAACAGGGTTGTCGCCTCGACGGCCTGGGCGAGCTCCGCGTCGGACATCCCCTCCACCTGGGCGCCGAGCAGGACCTTGCCGCCCGGGATGCCGACGTCGCGACAGATCTTCTTGCTCACCGCCTCGTTGTCGCCCGTCAGCACCTTGATGCCGATGCCATGCTGGTGCAGGGCCTCGATGGCCGGCCGGGCGCTGTCCTTGGGGGGATCGAAAAAGGCGACATAGCCTCGCAGGACGAGGTCCGACTCGTCGGCTCTGGAATAGGTCTCCTTGGGCTCGAAATCCCGGTAGGCCACGGCGAGGACGCGAAACCCGTCGGCGCTGAGCTTCTCGTACTCGAGCCGCAGGTCGGCGATGAGCACCGGCTCCATGGGCAACTGGTCGCCGCCGTGCTCGAAGAAGGGCGAGCGTCGGAACACCTCTTCGGGCGCCCCCTTGCAGATGAGCCGATGGCGCCCGTTGGGGAGTTCCACCACGACCGACATGAGCCGCCGGCTGAAGTCGAAGGGGATCTCGTCCACCTTGCGATGTTCGGGGATGCGGGTCTGTTCCTTGAGCTCGGTGTGTGCGAGGACCGCGCGGTCGAGGACGTTCTTGAGCCCGGTCTGGAAGTGGCTGTTGAGGTAGGCCAGTTCCAGCACCTCGTCATCCTGTTCGAGTTCGACGTCGCAGTACTTCTCGAGCACCACGTGGTCGGCCGTCAGGGTGCCGGTCTTGTCGGTGCACAGCACGTCCATCGCTCCCAGGTTCTGGATGGAATGGAGCCTTTTGACGATGACCTTCTTGCCCGCCATGAGCATGGCGCCCTTGGTGAGGCAGACGGTCACGATCATGGGCAGCATTTCCGGCGTCAGGCCCACCGCCACCGCCAGGGCGAAGAAGAACGCCTCCTTCCAGTCCCCCTTGGTCACTCCATTGATCACGAACACGAGCGGCACCATGACCGCGATGAAACGGATCATGAGCCAGGTGAAGCGGGCGACCCCCTTGTCGAAGGCGGTCTGCACTTGCTGGCTCACCACCGCCCGGGCCAGCGAGCCGAGGTAGGTGCTCTCGCCGGTCGCCACCACCACCGCCGACCCGGTACCGCTCTCCACGCTCGTGCCGAGGAAGCAGACGTTCTTGAGATCGATGGCGGAGTTCAAGGTGGAGGGTTCGGTGGCATCGAACTTCTCGACCGGCATCGACTCGCCGGTCAGCGTCCCCTGCACGACGAAGAGGTCCTTGGCCGAGACCAGGCGCACGTCGGCAGGCACCATGTCCCCGGCCGCCAGGCGCACCACGTCGCCGGGCACGAGCTCGGCCAGCGGGAGCTCGCGAGGCGTGCCGTCGCGCAGCACGGTGGCGGTGACCTTGATCATCGCCCGCAATTTCTTCGCCGCGGAGTCCGCACGCGACTCCTGTACGAAGCGCAGCGACACCCCGAGGACCACCATCAACGCCATCACGATGGCCGCACGGGCATCCCCGGTGAAGAGCGAGACCGTAGCGAGGAGCGAGAGCAGGATGACGAGAGGGTTGATGAGCGCCTTGCCGAGCAGCTTCAGCCGTCCGTGCCCCTCATCCTTGGCGACCGAGTTCGGGCCGTACTGCTCCAGCCGACTCTCCGCCTCGGCCTGGGCGAGGCCGGTGGCCTGCGTGTTGAGCCTCGCGACTGCCGTCGCCGCGTCCACGTGCGACGCCTCGAGCAGGGAGGCCGAGATCTCGTGCCCTTCGGCCGTCCTGCGGGCGGACACGAATCGCTTGGGAAGGATGATGCTGATCGGTCGCATGCTGTCTCTCCGGACTAGAGTGCGCCTCGGTTTCAGACCGGCCGAGGGTCACCGGGACATCCACGGGCCTCGTCTACCCACGTCCGGACGGCCGTCAGCTGGGTCCCCGGTGAGGCCGGACCGCGGCAAGGCAGTCCGATTCGGGCGGACACTCGCTCGCGGGTGCCTTGAGCCACGAGCGCCATGGGAGAGCCCGCGAGGTCCTTGGGCCCAAAGCTTTGGGCTCACATGGCTCGCGGGGGTCACGGGGGCGGCATCCCCACGACGAAGTGGCGGTCGAGGGGAACGGCCATCCTAGGCGCGGAGTGACCGTTGACATGGCTTTGCACGATGAGCCCCTTCCGGGCGGGGCTCGGGAATGGGGAAGTGAAGAACCGGCTCGGCGCCGCAAATTGTAGGCGAGGTCGAGGCGGGCGGGTAGTTGACGTCGAGCGAGGTCCATGCCGGCCGCGGCGGTCTATCCCGCCAAGACCTCTCAAGGCCGGCGGAGGGCCACTCAGGTTATCCCGAACCGCCGTATCGAGCGGTGACGATTGTGCACCTCCGAGGGCCTGCCCGGGGTGAACCCCTCGCTCGCAAGATCGACGTGGGCGCCGGGCTTGCTGCGAACCGAGGGCTATGCCGCGATTCCCGTGTCATGGGCTACGGGGCGAGAAGCGCGGAGCGAAGGCGAAGGCCAGAGCGAGGAGGCCTCGCGGGCTTCGCTCGGGGTCTTCGCTGCGTCGGTCTCGACACGCGAGGTGAGACTTGCGAGGCGAGAACGCTCAGTCGTTGATGGGGGTTCGGCTGGTCCCTGAAGCACCTGGGCGATCGCCGAGTGGTCGACGTTCTACTTCCAGGCTACCTTGACGACCTCAACCCTTAGGGTGAACGGCGGGCCATTCAGCGGTCCTTCGAACCCCTACGGGTGATAGGCGTACTTCCACTGTCGAACGCAAAAACGCGTCGGTGATAGGGGATGCCAATCCGTGGCGGTGATCCTGAGGAGTGCCTCAGCTGAGGCCGCGTGGTGGTTGTGACGCAGCTCGACGTTCCAGAGAGAAGAGCCTTCGCAGTGGGCGCAGAACGCCGCGCGCGTGATGACGCTGATGAGCGACAGGATGACAGAGGGCGGTTGCATAAGAGCCCGGTCCTTTGCGTGGCGGTCAGGCGAGCGACTCGAGTCCCGCCGGGTGGGAAGGCACTTGCCCGCGTCCTACGGTTAGGAAGCTACGGACGAGGAGCACGTCGCCTGCCCGGGAGCGAATGCACAATGAGTGGCCGAGAACCTTCTCGGCTGCGAGGCGATCATGGAGCACAGCGTCATTCATACTTGATCTCGGTCAATGAAAGAAACATGCCGCTCCGAGCTACTGCTTTTTCGTCAGGCGAATGAGCGAGCGAGCGGGCGGTATCCCCTCGGAATGCCTGGGTAAGAAGTCGTTACCCTAATGGGGGCCAACGTTCCCAGCGCAAGCCCATGCGTCGAGCAGATCCTGCGCCGACCCTCGCGAGCCCGTAAGCTATTCGCAGGCGGGTGAAGGCTCGCTTGCTCCCTTGGCCCTTGCGGAGCGTCTCACCGGCAGACACACTGCGGAGCCCAGGCCGTGAACGAGCCGCTTCCGTTTGGGAGAGCGCCAAGCTGCCCGAGGCGGATCGCCCGCAGGATCCGGAACCCCACTTCGAGGAAGAGGGCCCTAGGTTTCCTCGCGAGGAACCCGCTTCCGGCAAACGTCGTCGAGAAGAGACGGGCACATCATCGACGCGGTGGTCGATAAGGAGACTCTCCAGCCGGTGGAGAACGCTCCGCGCGGGGGCTAGGCTCAAGGCCATACCAGGAAACGAGGTTGAGCATCGGCGAGGTGCTCGAACGGTGCGCCGCTTTGGCTTCCGGCCAGACCTCGGGCCCGGAGGAGATGAGGGAAACGGGCTCGGCTTGACCTCGTGTTGCCCATTCGTTCGGCAGGTCCGAGAGTTAGCTTTGCCTCGGGTCGTCGGGGAGGCGGCCCCTCGGGCACTGAGCGGGCCTGGAAGGGTTCCCGGATCCCGTGGCTGCGGTCGGGACATGAATTCACATTGGGGGAGGGTGCGCCGCATGCGCTCTATCGAGAAGGCAGCCCTCGAGAAGGTCGTCCTCACCGGAAGTGGTGGGGCGCGCTGTGAAGTGTACCTGTACGGCGCGCACGCGACGTCCTGGGTCCCTTCGGGCGGCTCCGAGCGACTCTTCTTGAGCGAACGCTCGGAATTCCGGCCGGGGGTAGCGATCCGCGGAGGGATTCCCGTCGTCTTCCCGCAGTTCGCCGGGCTCGGGCCGCTTCCCAAGCACGGTTTCGCGCGCACCTCGCTGTGGGAACTCCGCGAGACCCCTACGAACCGTGCGCGGCTGCGGCTGTGCGACAGCGCCACGACGCGGGCCGTCTGGCCACACGCCTTCCAGGCAGAGGTGGAGTTCGGCGTGGACGACCTCACCTTGCGGGTCGCCCTCACCGTAGAGAATACGGGAGAAGCCGAGTTCGCCTTCACCGCGGCCCTGCACACCTACCTCGCCGTCGCCGATGTCGCCAAAACCACCGTCGACGGGCTGCGAGGACTCGCCTTTCGCGACAACCGGTCGGGCGCGCAGAGCGACCGCGACCTTGGCTCCGCCCTCCGGCTCGGGGAGGAAGTCGACCGGGTGTACTCCGGCCTCCCTTCGAGGCTTACCGTACTCGAACCGGCCCGGACGACCCAGGTTCGGGCCGAGGGGTTCCCGGATGCGGTGGTGTGGAATCCCGGGGCGCAGGCTGCGGCGCGCCTGGCCGACCTCGAGCCGGAGGGCTGGCGGCACTTCATCTGTGTCGAGGCGGCCACCATCCGGTCCCCGGTCGTGCTCGCTCCCGGCGAAGGCTGGCATGGGGCCCAGCTGCTGCAAGCGATGTAGCTCGCCGAGCGGACCCAACGGTGACGGGAGCGTCGCCTCCTCGTCCGCATCGACATTCACAATACGTGATACCCGGGGGGTCCTTGGAAGGCGGACCGCGGCGGATGTCGCGGTTCTGGGCCACCTCGCAGCCGGGGTCGCCTTCGGCCCAGCCTGGAGAAGGCGTGGTGCGACCCCCTGTCCGGGTAGCTGCCGGAGGGTGACTTCGGGTCCGAACGCTCTCTCTCCGCGCACCCGGGTCACGAAGTTTCTTGAAGCGCGCGGCCCGGACATGTCATGACGTACTGTCATGATCCCTACCCATGCTCTGAGGAAGCGTCTCGGGACGTCTGCCTGCGTTCTGTGCGTCGCACTCCTTCCCGGGTTGGCGCTGGCGCGAGCGCCCATGGCCGCGTCCGGACCTTCCGATGTCGGAGCGGTCGCGGTCGGCGGCACGGTCGGGTTTCAGACCGGTAACAGCCTCACCCAGTTCCGACTGACCGGCGAGGGTCAGTACGGTCTGCTCATGCTCCAGCCGCAATGGGAGCTCGACCTGGCTGGCCACCTGGGCCTCTTGGTGGGGGACAGCGTCACCACCTTCGAAATCATCCCCGAGGCCCGGATCCGCTACCTCGTCGATAGCAAACTTTCGGTGTACGGCGACGCCGGCCTCGGTATCGCCTTCGCCTCGATCTCGGTGGGGCCGGTGAGTAACTCCCAGACCTGGGGCCTGCTTCGTTTCGCGGGAGGTGTGCAGTACAAGATCACGCCGCAGGTCATTCTGGTCGGCGAGCCGGTCGGTCTGAACGTGTACTTCGGGACCGGTTCCGGCTTCCAGTACGGGTTGGCGGTAGGAGCTCTCTACCGGTTCTGAGCACGCGCAAGGCCCCGGGTCGCTTCCGCCACCCCGGGCTTCACGGCCAAAAGGACGGTGTGTCGCACCCCCTTTGCGGCGCCCCGCGCCGAGGTGGTGTGCGTCTCGGTCGCGAACCCGGCCCGCAGCAGCCGCTCCTCGTACCGCCGGTCCGGGCTCGCCGACCAGATCGCCAGGACGCCGTTCGCGCGCAGCGCGTTGCGGCACGCCTGCACGCCCACCGGGCTGTACAGCCGAGCGTTGCCGGAGTGCAGGGGCGAAGACGGTCCGTTGTCGACGTCGAGCAGGATGGCATCAAAGGCCTTGGTGGCCTCGGCGATGCGGTCGAAGACGCTGCCGATCTGAGTCCTCACCCGCGCGTCCTCCAGAGGGTGGCCCGCGAGGTGCCCCACCGGGCCCCGGTTCCAGGTCACGATCTGCGGGATGAGCTCGGCCAGGATGACGCGCGCGTCGGAGGGCACTCTGTCGAGCACAGCACGGATCGTGAAACCAAGACCCAGGCCGCCCACCAGGATGGCGCGTCGCTGGGAGAGCTTCGCGAGGGCGAGCGAGGCGAGCGCCTCCTCTGAGCCGTGTACCCGGCTCGACACGAGCAATCGGCCGCCCAGCCGGACCACCCATTCCTCTCCGCGGCAGGCGAGCAGGACCTCGCTCCCATCGGGAGCCCGCCCGCGGTCGGCGACGACCCAGGGTTGCATGCGGCACACTTACCGCGAACAGGGCCCGCGCGCGAGCCGTGTCGGCGAGGTAGAAGGATCGTGTGCGGGCGGCACCCCAATGTCGGCTCTTTCGAGAAGGGCCCTCGGTGCTGCAAGGCGGGCGAACGCGAGCGAGGTGATGGCACGTGGGCCCTGGCGCACGGTGGATTTTTCGGACCGCGAGGCGGAGTATGCGGCTCAAAACGAAACGTCCTCCTCGCCCCGGGCCCATCATGACTTCACCCCTCGATCCCATCCTCGACTCGCTCGTCGACAGCAGGGACAAGGGCTACCCTCAGGACCGCCCCCCGTTGCCATTGCGCGCGGTGGGCGCTCAGGGATGGAGCCTGCGCCGCGGGGACCTCGGCATGCCCGCGGCGCTCTTGCGAAGGTCGGCGCTCGACCACAACCAGCGCTTCATGCAGGAGTTTCTGGGGCGGACGGGCGCGTGCCTGTGCCCCCACGGCAAGACCACCATGGCGCCGCAGCTCTTCCACCGGCAGCTCGCGGACGGTGCCTGGGGGATCACCCTCGCCACGGCCCAGCAGGCGCGGGTGGCCGTGGAATTCGGAGTCCGCCGCATCCTGCTTGCGAACCAACTGGTCGTGCCCGGGGATATCGCCTGGGTCCAATCGGCACTCGACGCCCACTCCTCCCTCGACCTGCTGTGCCTCGTCGATTCGCTGGAGGGGGCGCGCCTGCTCTCCAACGCGGCTCGAGGGAAGAGGCCGCTTCCGGTTCTCGTCGAGCTCGGATACGCCGGGGGTCGGACCGGGGCGCGATCCGTGGAAACGGCGCTCGCGGTGGCCCGGGCCGTGCGTGCCAACCCCCGCCTCACGCTCCGGGGTGTCGAGTGCTTCGAGGGACTCATCTCGTCGTCCGATCCCGAGGGCGACGCGGCCAAGGTGCGCGAGCTGCTGAGGGCCCTGCTCGCCCTGGCCGCGAGGATCGACGAAGAGCACCTGGTCGAGGCGGACGAGCTCATCGTCTCGGCCGGTGGAAGCGCCTACTTCGACCTCGTCGCCGAGGCGCACGAACAGCAACCCATGAGTGGGCGTGTTCGCCTCGTGCTGCGCAGCGGCTGTGCCCTCACGCACGATGACGGCATGTACCTGCGTGCGGCGGCCCTGCTCGAGGCGCGCCTGCCTGACCGGTGGCGCTCCTCGCAGTCGCTCGAATCCGCCATCGAGATCTGGTCGGCCGTGCTCTCGCGGCCAGAACCGGGCCTGGCCCTGCTCTCCATGGGAAAGCGCGACGTCGCCCACGACGCGGACCTCCCTGCGCCCCGTCGCTGGCTCCGGGTGGGAGAGGGTGAGCCCAAGCCCGCGCCGGCCGCCTGGCGCCTCGACCGCCTGAACGACCAGCACGGGTATCTCCGTGTCCCCGGCGACGCGCCGCTCCGGCCGGGCGACCTCGTGGGCTGCGGTGTCAGCCACCCCTGCACCACCTTCGACAAGTGGCGGCTCGTCTTCCTGGTTGACGACGAGGACGGCGTGGTGGACGCGATCCGGACGTTCTTCTGATTTTGAGGAGCGAGCCGGGCCGCGCGGGTACCCGGGATGCCGCAGGGAACGTTTCGGAGGCCGCGCTAACGCTCGGCCCCGGTGGGCTCGTGGCCCCCCGCATCGTGTTCGAGGCTGGCAGCCTGCTTGAGGAGGCGGAGCGCGTGGCCCCGGATGTCCACGGGCCAGGCCGCGACGAGCCTCTCGAAGCGGCGCACGTCGAGGGCATAGAGGGCGCGCGACGCCTCCTCGTAGCCCGGGAGGTCGCCCGCCATGGCGGCGATGAACCGCCCGGCAGCATCGCGCAGCGCCCGGGACCGCTGTTTCCCCGGGTCGCGCTTGCGCGCCTCGTCCACCAGGCGGCGCAGGGCCGCCGAGATTCCGTTGGGCTGCTGCTCCAGCCACTCCCAGTGACGCGGGAGGAGCGAGACCTCGCGTCCCACGACGCCCAGCCTTGGGCGCCCCGGGCGAGAAGGGCTGGCCGGGGGCGCGGCACGGGCGAGCACCTCGGCGAGGCTGCCCCGGAAGTCGAAGTCGAGCTCGCGTGCCTCCTCGTCGTCGAAGATGAGCAGGCGCTCGTCTCGGTGACGCTCGAGCCAAGCCTTGGTCGCGGTGAGCACCTCCGCAAGCCGGCCGGAGACGATGAGGCGGTCGCCTCCAAAGGCGGTGTACCGGTGGGCGTCGTCCATGGGGGAGCATTTTACCCGGATAAAATGATCCGATTCAAGGGGGCCCCCCTCGACCGGGCGCGCCGTCCGGGCTACATGCCGTGGCCATGTCGGCCATCTACCCGGATCTCAAGTCGAAGCGCGCGCTCGTCACCGGCGCCTCGAGCGGCATCGGCCTCGGAGTGGCCGAGGCGCTGCTTCAGCAAGGCGTGCGCGTCGGGGTCCACTATCACCGCGGACGCGGCATCGCCGAAGAGCTCTCCCGGCGCTACGCGGGTCAAGCCTTCCCGCTCCACGCCGACCTGAGTCGGGAAGAGGGCTGCCTGGAACTCGTCCGCGCCCTGCGCGGGGAGGTGGGCGGATGCGAGGTGTTCGTCCACTCGGCAGGCATCTGGAACAGCGGGCCCATCGCTTCCTTGACCGCCGAGCGCCTCGAGGAGATGTTCCGGGTCAACACCTTCAGCGCCTTCTATCTCGTCCGTGAGCTCTTGCCCCTTCTCAAGGCCTCGGGCCGGGGCAGCGTCATCCTCGTCGGATCCACCGCCGGCCAGCGTGGTGAGGAGGGGCACTCGCATTACGCGGCCAGCAAGGGCGCGTTGCAGTCCCTGGCCATGTCCCTCGCCGTCGAGCTCTCTCCCGAAGTCCGCACCAACGTGGTCTCCCCGGGCTGGATTCGCACCCCCATGGCGGAACGGACCCTGGCGAGCCTCGGCCCGGTCCTCTCCGGAACCATTCCGAACCGGCGCGTGGGGGAGATCGCCGACGTGGTGAACGCGGTCCTCTACTTGTCTTCCGAGGCGTCAGCCCACCTCCTCGGGGAAAACCTGAGCGTCTCCGGCGGCGCACTCCTCGTCGTGCCTCGCGGACAGATCGAGCGACGCTGAGGCAGGCGTTCGAGACGGGCAGGAGGAACGGGGTTAGCCGCCCGAGGCACCGCCCCCGTCCTTGCACCGATAGGCTCGGGCGAGCGCCGGGAGAAGGGCCAGGACGAAATCGTCGTTGCGCTTTTCCGGGTGGGTCCTCAGATATTCCAGGAAGGTCCAGATGAGATCGGTCCTCGGCACCGAATCGACGCAGATGTCAAAGGCGGGCTTCTCCTGGCCGGAGAGGACCACCATGAGCAGGCCCTGCGCCGCCTCGAAGGCGCCCCAGCAAAACCCGCTCTCGTAAGTCACTGCCATCGTGAAGTTATCCCCCTTCCTCTTCTCGACGCTGGCCAGGAACTTGCGACAGCGGTCCTCCACCGCGCCGGCGGTGTCGGCGCGAGCCAAGCACGGCGAGAACAGCATGGCGAGGAGCGCAAGCGTCTTCACGGTGACCTCCGACCACAAGCCTACCTCGCCGAGGCCGCGCGCGAGATCCGCGGAAGGAGGCTAGGCCACGCGATTTTCGGCGTAGCTCGTGACCCGTCAAGGTCGATCCGCTACCTTCCGGGCGGCCATCGCGCGTACGGTAGACCGGGAGAGTCCGCGTGCAGGGGAGCACGAGTCACCACAGCCATCGATCGGTGTCCGGGGTCGCCTACGCAGCCGCGGCCTATCTGTGCTGGGGGTTGTTCCCCATCTATTTTCACGAATTGTCCAACGTCCCGGCCCTCGAGATCCTGGCGCACCGCATCACCTGGTCCTGCCTGTTCCTCGTCGTGGTGGTCACGGGCTTGCGGGGCTGGCGGGAAGTGCGTTCCCGTCTGCGCGCGCCCGGTACCCTCTTCCGTCTGACCGGGAGTGCGATCTCCATCTCGCTCAACTGGCTCGTCTACCTGTGGGCCGTCAACTCGGGGCGCGTCGTCGAGGCGAGCCTCGGCTACTTCGTGAACCCACTCGTCACCGTCCTGCTCGGGGTGATCTTCCTCAGCGAGAAGCTGACGCGAAGGCAGCGTCTCGCGGTCGGGCTGGCGGCGGCCGGCGTCCTCGCCATGGTGCTGCGGGCCGGCCAGGTCCCTTGGGTTGCCCTGGCCCTCGCCCTCACCTTCGGGGTGTACGGCCTCATCCGGAAACGGGTGGGGGTGGACGCCCTGAGCGGGCTTCTGGCCGAGGTGGGCCTGCTCTTCCCCCTGGCCTTCGGCTACCTTCTCTTCCTGGGGTTCACGGGCAGCGGCCACTTCGGTCACGCAGGGCGCACTTCGTCCTTGCTCGCCGCGAGCGGGATCGTCACCGCCATCCCACTCCTCATGTTCGCGGCCGGCGTCCACCGCCTGGCTCTCTCCACGGTCGGTATTCTACAGTACATAAACCCGACCACGCAGCTGGCCCTGGCCGTCTTCGCGCTCGGCGAGCCCTTCAGCCCCCACCAGGCCTTCGCCTTCGCCCTCATCTGGGTTTCTCTGGCGGTCTATTCGTCCGAGTTCATTTCCGCGGCTCGACGTGGGGCCGAGAGTCAAAACGCCCACGCTCGATGAGGTGGCCTGGGGCGGTGGCCGGGCCTGCCTATTCTCGCCAGGTCTCTGAAAGGACGTGTCGCCAGAAGGCGTGCTCGAACTCCGCCACCGACTCCCCCGTGGCGAGGGTGAAAGCCTCTTCGAAGGAATGCCCCGCCCCCATGTGCGCCATGATCCTTCGAATGCGTTGCTCGCCCTGCACGTCGAGCAAGAACTGAAAGGCGAGGTGGGCGGTGCCGTAGAGGAGCTGCGACGAACGGAAGAGGGCCGGGGTCGCGAGCGGGTTCTCCCCGCTTTTCGGGAGCTCGCGGTAGACACGCCAGATGGCCTCGTAGCCGGCCTGGTGGTATTCGCCGGCGGTGACGCTCGCCATGCCTTCGCTGAACCAGGCCGGCACCTGGCGCGTGTCCCGGGTCCCAGCGGCCGCCGCTGCCTGGTACATGACACAGTGAGTGAGCTCATGGGTGATGAAGGTCCCCAGGTCCGACTCCGAGGCGGGACCGTGGGACCAGGTGCGCGGGGATTGGAGGTCGAGCGAGCCGTAGCGCGCCCAGCCGCGCACCCAGGGCACCTCGTGCAGCCCGGTCGCAGCTTCCAGGGCCGCATGGTTCGGATGGATCTGCACGTCCACCGGGGATCGGAACGCTCCCCAGCGCTCGGCGAGCGGAACGGCCTGGGCCAGGGCGACCTTGACGCGCTCCTCGCTTTCGGCGTCCTCGGGCAAATAGGAGAGGCGGAAGACCCCGCTCCCGACGCGCACCGTCTCCCCACCAGCCGGGCGGGCCGCTCCAAGGTGGGCACAGCCACTCGCGAGGAGAACCAGGGTGATTAGGGAGGTCCGTCGCAACCTCCCCCGCTTACTAGGTTAGGCCGCAGGCGATCCTTGATCTTGCTCAAGGAAGCGACGGTGTTCCCGCCATGGCCGCGGCGCCTAGGTCCCCCCGCCGGACCACCAGGTGGCGGCATCGGCGTTGCGCTCGTCGTCCTTCTTCGGCTGCCGCTCCTGCGAACCCTGATCGTTCTTGTGCTCGGGCTCGGCGCTCGCCGATCCCGGCGTCGCGTCGCGCGTCCCCAGGTTCTCTTGGGTCTGATACTTCATCGGGGTCGTCGAGACCTCGTCGCCATCACCTTCCGCTCGCGCGAGTCCGAAGGACAAGAGCAAGGACAGGGCGACCACGACGTGCAACAGCTTCGACGCGGCTTGTCGGCGAGCCGAGGCAGGCCGGGAACGATGGATCCTTGTAATACTGGCAGTAAATTTCTTCATCGACCTCTCCTTGTGTGCCCAGCGGGATAGACGTAGGCGACGCGAAGATGTGACTCCGCGAGCTTTGGCTTTCGCAAGGCTAAACGCCTGAACCGCCCTTGCGTTCCCCTCGCCGCGGTGGACACTTTGGGTATGACCCTGCCGGGAAGGCCGGTCCGGCGCGACCGCGCGTGTTTTCCATTCTAAAGCGCCCTGCCGCTGCGCGGGGCCACGTCGGCCCGCTCGGGCGCTCGCCTCTCCTGCCCTGCTCGAAGCGGAGGCCAGTCCCTGCCCAAGCTGCGCTCTCCTCCGCGGGGTGGTCAGGAGGTGCCGGAGGGCGTCGCGGCGTGCCGACCGATACGGCGCGCGGGCACTCCGGCCCAGACCTCGCCCGGCCCGACGCGCGCGCCCTTGGAGAGGACGGCGCCGGCGGCGATGACTGCGCCGTCACCGATCTCACAGCCCGGCAAGATCACCGACATGAGGCCAATGGTGACCTTGCGGCCGATGCGGACGGGGGCGGTCACGAGTTGCCCCCGCTCGGCCACGTGTGCGACCAGGGTCGCGTCTCCGCCGACGACGCTGTCGTCCCCGATGGTGATGAGGTTCTGGTCGGCGATGACGGCAGTGTTGATCTGGACGCGCGCACCGACCTTCATGCCCATGAGCCGGTGGTAAAGGGTGAGGAGGGGGGTGACGCGGATCCAGTTCAAGAAGGTGAAGCGCAGCACGAGCGTGAGCGTGTTGAAGCTCGCCCATTGCCAGGCTGCGAGCGAGAGGAAGTGGAAGCGCCCGAGGGGCGTGCCCCGCGAGAAGGTGATAAAGCGCGCGGCCGGAAGCACGACGAGGAGCGTGAGCCCGAACACGAAGTAGCTCGCCGCCCCGCACACGCACAGCACGAGCACGCGGAGCGCGCCTTGGCCGGGTAGTCGATGAGCGAGCCAAAGCCACCCCTGCACCGCCGGGAAAGCCGCGATCCCCAGGAGCACGGAGACCTCGCCGAAGAGACCCAGCGTGACGGCGAAATGCAGGGGCGTGAAGAGAAGGTCCCCAAGCGGCCTTTTACTCATGGGCTCACCTCCAACGTCTCGAGGAGCATCTTATGCGAGCAAGGGTCCCCCCGCGGTCGGGGGCGTGCTCCGGGAGTAGGACCCTCGCCCCTGCACCGTTCTTTCCTGCGAGCGAGGGCGTGCGGTCGGCTCGGCGTCGGGATGCCAGCGTTCAGCTCCGAAAAGGCGAGTTGCCCATCGGACGGCTCCCCCACGGTCAGGGGAGGAACCGGGCGGGGGTGAGGGCGTCAGCCTTGACCCCCTCTTGGACGAGATCGGGGGGCAGGGGTTCTCCCACGGAGAGGGCCGCCGCGAGTCGCGCCAGCGCGGGCGAGGTCTGGATGCCGGCCCCGCCCTGGCCGGCCAACCAGAAGAAGTTCTCGGCGCGCGGATCAAAACCTACCACCGGCGAGCGATCGCGGACGAAGGACCGCAGCCCGGCCCACCGCCGCGCGACGTGGTGGACTTCCAGGTCGCACGCGCGGACGAGTCGGTCGATGGCCAGGGCCACCTCCAGGTCCTCGGGACGGGCGTCGCAGGGCGGCGAAGGTGTCTCGTCCGCCGGAGAGACGAGGAGCTTGCCCGACTCGGGCTTGAAGTAGAACTCCTCGTCGGCGTCGATGACGAGCGGCCAGCCGGTGGCCTCGATCCTGGCCGGCACGTCGACGAGTACGGCGGTGCGCCGCATGGGCACGAGCCCAATCGCTGAGGCCCCCGCCAGACGGCCCACCTCCTCGGCCCAGGCCCCGGCCGCGTCGACGACGATGGGGGCCGAGAAGTGGCCCGATTCGGTGGTGGCGTGCCACAACCCGCGCTCGCGCTTCAGCTCGACCACGCGTGCCGAAGTGATGATCTGCCCGCCGGCACCCCGCACCCGGCGCAGGTAGCCCTGGTGGAGTGCGTGGACGTCGACGTCCATGGCGGACGCGTCCCACAAGGCGGCGGCGAGGTACTCCCGCCGCAAGATGGGGACGCGCTCGGTCGCTTCGCCCGGAGCCATCGCGCATAGCCTGCCACCGGTCGTCGCGATCTCCTTCTTCACCTCCTCCAGGCGATCGACCTGATCCTCCCGGGCGATGAACATCCAGCCGCGCGGCGCGAGGAGCGGATGCTCGCTGAACCCCGGCGGTGGTGCCTCGAGGAAAGGGCGACTGGCACGCGTCAGGGCGCGGACCACCTCGTTGCCGTAACCCTCCGAAAAGACGGCGGCCGAGCGCCCGGTGGTGTGGTATCCAGGGTACTCTTCCCGCTCGAGGACCACGACGCGGCATCGGCTCGCCAGCTCCGCGGCGACCGAGGCGCCCGCGATGCCCGCTCCGATGACGACCACATCGCCCGGCGTGCCCACGGCCATGAACGAAATGATAGCACCGACCCGAGCGCGAGGGCGGTGCGGCCGTGCCGAGGGCCTCGCCCCTCGGCTCGGCGGGGTGACGCCCGGGTCTGCCATTCACTTGCCGTGTCGACAGGATCTCGGGCCCGGGCGGGGGAGCCCTCTTAAGAGGCTGGACGGAACGGCCGCGAAGCTGCAACGAACAGCGGCGCCGCGCCAGGCGCGGGCCGCTTCCAGGCAAGCAAAGAAAATCGTGTCGACCCTAGCGAGAGCGTCCGGGCGGTGCCCCGACGATGAACGGTCTTTCGGCCCCCGCCGTCGCGTGCCCTCGGCCGCGGCGGGTGCAGCCGGGCCCGGGCGGGAAACCCCGCGCGCCCGGGCGAGGCGCTCGCCGAAGGGCCGAGCTTGGATGCTCCTCGTGCTCGCCGCCTGTCTCGCCTCGGCCGCGAGCTCGGCCGAGGCGCGCGGTGCGCCCTCCGATGAAAGCGACGTCCTCAAAGCGACCCTGAAGAACGGCCTGCGGGTGGTGATCGTGCGCGATCCGCTCGCACCGGTCGTGACGACCGAGGTGAACTACCTCGCCGGCTCCAACGAAGCTCCGGCGGGATTTCCGGGCATGGCCCACGCCCAGGAGCACATGATGTTTCGCGGCAGCCCGGGCCTGTCCGCCGGCCAGCTCGCCAACATCAGCGCCGCCATGGGCGGGGACTTCAATGCGGATACCCAGCAGACGGTGACCCAGTACTTCTTCACCGTGCCGGCCGAGGATCTGGAGGTGGCCCTCAGGATCGAAGCGCTCCGCATGGCGGGCGTCCTCGACAGCGAGGAGCTCTGGTCCGAAGAACGGCCCGCCATCGAGCAGGAGGTGGCGCAGGATCTGTCGAACCCCCAGTACACTTTCTACACGCAGCTGCTCGAAGCCCTCTTCAAGGGCACCGTCTACGAGCACGATGCGCTCGGCACGCGGGAGTCCTTCGACAAGACCACCGGGGCCATGCTGAAGAGCTTTCATGACACCTGGTATGCGCCGAACAATGCCATCCTGGTCGTGGCCGGCGACATCGATCCCCGGAAGGCGCTCTCCTTGGTGGACCGGGAATTCGGGGCCATCTCATCGAGGACCCTCCCCCTGCGCGGTCCGATCGAGCTCGGACCGGTGTCGCGTCAGACGCTCAAGCTCACGACGGATCTTCCGTACGGGCTCGTGGTGGTGTCCTTCCGGCTGCCGGGGACGGACAGCCCTGACGATGCGGCGGCCGAGGTCTTGAGCGACGTGCTGAGTAGCCAGCGCGGCAGCCTCTATGCCCTCGTGCCAGCCGGGAAGGCGCTCTACGCCGGCTTCTCGAACAACAGCCTGCCCGTCGCCGGCGTCGGCTCGGCCGTCGCCGCCTTCCCGCGGGGAACCGACGCAGAAGCCCTGCTGAAGGAAATGGAGGACATCCTGGCGAGCGACCTCAAGGACGGGTTCCCGGAGCCGCTCGTGGAGGCCGCCAAGCGCCACGAGCTCGCCGAATTCGAGTTTCAGCGCAACTCCGTGTCGGGACTGGCTCAGGCCTGGTCGACCGCCCTGGCGCTCGAGGGGCGCCAATCTCCCGAAGACGACGTGAAGGCGGTGGAGAAGGTCACGGTGGACGACGTGAACCGCGTCGCCCGGCAGTTCCTCGATCCCGCCCACGCGGTCCTCGCCATCCTCACCCCCCAGCCCTCCGGCGGCCCTGTGGCGGCGCGCGGCTTCGGCGGGGCCGAATCCTTTGCGCCCAAGACCGCGGCGGCGGTCGAGCTGCCATCCTGGGCCGCAAACGCGCTCGAGCATGTCCGCGTGCCGGAGTCCACCGTCCACCCGGTCGTCCACAGGTTCCCGAACGGGCTCACCCTCATCGTACAACCCGAATCCATCAGCCAGACCGTGAGCGTGTACGGCGCCGTCAGGAACGAACCAGCGCTCGAGGTCCCCCGGGGCCAAGAAGGCGTCGACGAGGTCCTCGGGCAGCTCTTCTCCTTCGGGACGAGCTCGCTCGACCGGCTCGCCTTCCAGGAAGCGCTCGACGAGATCGGGGCGGATGAGTCGGCCGGTGCCAACTTCTCGCTACGAACCTTGCCCGCCGACTTCGAACGCGGTCTCGCCCTGCTCGCCGACAACCTGTTGCACCCGGCCCTGCCCGAGGCGGACTTCAGGACGATCCGGGGGCAGACGGCAAAGGCCGCTGCGGGCGTGCTTCAGAGCCCGACCTACCTTGCCGACCGCGCCCTCAAGAAAGGACTCTTTCCCCCGCACGACCCCACCCTCCGACAAACCACCCCGGCGAGCGTATCCGCGCTCACCTACGGGGAACTGCAGGCCTACTATCGCCGGGTCTTCCGGCCCGACCTCACCACCATCGTCGTCATCGGGGACATCGAGCCGGACGAGGCCGAGAGGCTGGTCGGGGCGGCCTTCGGGAGCTGGCACGGGGAGGGTCGAAAGCCGGACACGCTCTTGCCCAGGGTACCTCTCAACCGGTCCTCGGCGGCCACGGTGCCCAATCGGAGCCGGGTTCAGGACAAGGTGACCCTGGCCGAAACCCTCGGCCTCGTCCGTTCCGACCCCGATTACTATCCCCTGGAGCTCGGCAACCACGTCCTCGGAGGCGCCTTCTACGCCACCCGCCTCTACAAGGATCTGCGCGAGCGAGGCGGGCTCGTGTACTCGGTCGAGTCCGCCTTCGAGGTGAGCGAGAAGCGGGGCGTGTACAGCGTCCGCTTTGGCTGCGATCCCCCCAATGTCGCCAAGGCGCGCGCCATCGTGGTCCGCGACCTCGAGGCCTTGCAGCGGGAACCCGTGACGCCCGCCGAGCTCCACAACGCCAAGGCCCAGGCACTGCGGGAGATCCCCCTCTCCGAGTCGAGCGTGGATGGCATTGGATTCGGGCTGCTCTATCGTTCGCAGCACGACCTTCCGCTCGACGAACCGACCCGGGCCGCCCACCGCTACGCTGCCATGAGCGCAAAGGACATCCAGGCCGCCTTCGCGAAGTGGGTGCGACCCCGAGCGCTCGTACAGGTGGTCGAGGGTCCCCCCGCGCGGTGAGCCGTTTCTCGCCGCATCGCGTCGCGCGGGACGTCCTCCTCTCGTCCTTAGGCGCACCGCGTCGTGGCGCAACGCCCGACCACCAGGCGAGAAGCTCACCCCGGCCGGCGCCCGGCGGCTGAGGGGCCACCCCGAGCGGGTGGATCCTTCCTCGTCCCCACCCACTTTAGGCTGCCGCGCGGTGACTCGCCGATGACACGCCCGGCTTCCAATCCGTGCATGCGCGCGCTGCTCGTCCAGGGAGCCACTCCGCCCACGTACTGGGGATACCAGCACAGCCTCCCCTTCATCGCCAAGGATGCCGCCTTGCCGCCCCTCGGCCTCGCGACGCTCGCCGCGCTCCTGCCCGAGTCCTGGGAGCTTCGGGTCCGCGACCTGCACCTCGACCCGGTCTCCGAGGAGGAACTGCGCTGGGCGGACGCGGTCCTCGTCTCCGGGATGCTCGTGCAATCGGGGTCGATGCGGGAGGTCCTCTCCCGTGCGCGAACACTCGGCCGGCCGACCGTAGTGGGAGGCCCGGCCCCCACCACGAGCCCGGACGCTTTCCCGGAGGCCACCCACGTGTACCTCGGCGAGGCGGAAGGACGTCTTGCGCGCCTCGTGGAGGCGCTCGAATCCCCGGGCCGGGTGAAGGAGCGCCTCCTCTCGCCCGTGGGCGACGCGCGGCCGTCCATGGCGCTCGCGCCCGTTCCTCGCTTCGATTTGCTCGATCTCCGCCGGTACGCCTCGCTCTCGGTGCAGGTCTCGCGAGGCTGTCCCTTCAACTGTGAGTTCTGCGACATCATCGAGATCTTCGGTCGCGTCCCGCGGGTGAAGTCGCCCCCGCAGGTCCTGGCCGAATTCGAGGCGCTTCGCAAGCTGGGAGCTCGCGGCCCGCTCTTCATCGTCGACGACAACTTCATCGGGAACCGCAAGGCGGCCGGCCGTCTCCTCCCCGAGATCGCCGCCTGGCAGCGCGCCCACCGGACGCCCTTCGACCTCTACACCGAGGCGAGCCTCGACCTGGCGGGAGATCCCGCGCTCACGGGGGCCATGGTGGCGGCCGGGTTTAGCTCGGTCTTCGTCGGGCTCGAAAGTCCCGATCCGGACACCCTCAAGAAGACGCAGAAGAAGCAGAACCTGCGCATGCCACCGGGCGATGCGGTGGCGACGCTGACCCGAGCCGGCCTGGAGGTGTTCGCCGGGTTCATCGTGGGCTTCGACGGAGACGACGCCGCGGCCCTGGAGCGTCAGCGCGAGTTCGTGGCCGGGCTGCCCATCCCCCGAGCCATGATCGGCATCCTCACCGCGCTGCCGGGGACGCAGCTCTGGCGCAGGCTCGAGCGCGAGGGGAGACTGCGCAGAGATGCGAGCGGCGATCAGTTCGACCGGACCAACTTCGAGACCACCATGCCGGAGGCCGAGCTCGTCGCAGGGTACCGGGATCTGTTGGCCGCGCTCTTCTCGGCCGACGCGTTCTTTCACCGCTGCGAGCTCTCGCTCGACATGACGCCGACGCGGTGGAGTCCGATGCGCCCGGGCGGCCTGCGCGCGCTCGCCCGCGCGGTTTGGGGCATCGGAATCCGGGGGGAGCGGGAGCGCCGGCGCTGGTTCTGGCGGCTCTTGCGCAAGGGACTGAGCCGCGGCCTGGCCGGTATCCCGCGTGCCTTGACCTTTGCCATCCTCGGCGAGCACTTCGTTCGCTACACGGCCGAGGAGGTGCTGCCCCGGCTCGATCGCCGGCTCGAGGAGATCCGCCGCGAGGCTGCGACCGAAGGGATGAGCCGGCGCTGGAAAGCGGCCCCGGATCCTCTCGAACCGCGCTGGGCGCACGCCGAGCAGCCTTCAGAGGCGGGGGGAGGCTCGGTGGAGCCGGGGATGGCCGCGGGCGCCGAGCGCAGCTGACGCCCCTTCCGCTTCCGGGAAGAGGACGGGGGGACCGCAGGCGAGCGAGGTGGCCCCCAGGCTGGGACGCCTCCGACCGGGGGCGACTCCCCTGGCGCCGAGGCAGGGTTTTGAGATTAGCTGGGGCATGGCCCGCCTCGAAATCGACTTTCCGGAGCAAGCCCTGTTCGTGGCACGAATCCCCATTCGCATCGGCGACATCAACTATGGGGGGCACCTCGGAAACGAGGCGGTCCTCGCCCTGGCTCAAGAGGCGCGCGTCCAGTTCCTCGTCGCTCACGGATGGAGCGAGCTCGACATCGAGGGGACGAGCCTCCTCATGATCGACGCGGCTCTCGTTTACACGGCCATGGGGCTCTACGGGATGCACCTGCGCGTCGAGTTGGGCTTGGCCGAGGCCCGCACCCGCGGCTGCGACCTCGTCTACCGCATGAGCGACGAGGCGACCGGTCACGAGATCGCCCGGGTGAGGACCGGGCTCGTGTTCCGGGACCGGTCGACCGGCAAGCTGGTGCGCATGCCGGAAGCACTGAAGCAGGTTCTCGCTCCGGCGGGCCGCTTGACACGGTGATTTCGAGCCATGCGGGTCCACCTCGTCGACGGTACCTTCGAGCTCTTTCGGGCTCACTTCTCGAAGCGACCCGCGCACCGCGCGCCCGCCGGATGGGAGGCGAAGGCCACCCTCGGGCTTTCGAGCTCGCTCCTCGCGCTCCTGAACGACGAGCGCGAGGCGGTGACCCACGTCGCGGTGGCCTTCGACAACCCGATACGTTCCTTCCGCAACGATCTGTGGCCGGGGTACAAGACCGACGAGGGCGTGCCGCGCGAACTGCTCGCCCAGTTCGACCCGGCCGAGGAGGCAGCCCGAGCGCTTGGCCTCACCGTGTGGTCGATGCGCGATCACGAGGCCGACGACGCGCTGGCGACCGGTGTCGAGCGCTTTCGCGAGGCGGTGGACCAGGTCCGCATCCTCACTCCCGACAAGGACCTGGGGCAGTGCCTCTCGGGAGAACGGGTCGTGCAGGTCGACCGCATTCGCCACCGCGTCATCGACGAGGCGGAGCTCTTCGCTCGCCGTGGCATCCGGCCCGAGAGCGTCCCCGACTTCCTCGCTCTCGTCGGAGATGACGCCGATGGCATCCCCGGTCTTCCGGGATTCGGGGAGAAGACCGCCGCGAAGCTCCTCGAGCGGTTCCTCCACCTCGAGAGCATTCCGGAGGACCCTGTGCTCTGGCCCGAGTGCATCCGCGGGGCGCCCGAGCTGAGCAGAGTCCTCGTCTCCGGGCGCGAGGCCGTGCTGCTCTACCGGCGGCTCGCCACGCTCGTGAAGGACGTCCCGCTCCGCGAGTCGCTCGAGGACCTGTGTTGGCGCGGCATACCCCGCGGCCGCTTCGAGGCGTGGAGTTCGGCGCTCGGCGCGAAGGGTCTCCTCGCGGCCGTGGAAGGACGAGCGCGCATGGCCGGCGGTTAGGGTGCCGACCGGGGATGCGAGGAGTCTTCAGACCACCGTGGCGGCAAGGCCCCCGTCCATGGCGAGCACGGCGCCGGTGACGTAGCTCGCGCGGTCGGAAGCCAAGAACACTACGACCTCGGCGATCTCCTCCGGGCGGGCGTAGCGGCGAAGGGGAATGCGCTCCTCACCGAGCCGCCGCGCCTGTTCCTCGGAGATCCGGAGGCGCTCGGCCTCGGCCCGAAAGGCGGCCTGCGCGCGCTCGGTGAGGGTGAGGCCGGGATTGACCGCGTTCACCCGGACTCCGGAGGGGCCGTACGCGCTCGCGAGCCCGGCGGTACAGAGCATGAGAGCCGCGTTGGCCGATCCGCCCGGCAGGTGCGTCGGGCTCGCCACCTTGCCTCCCTGACCCACGATGTTGACGATGGCGCCGCGCCCGCGCGCACTCATGCCGGGCAGCACCGCCTGGATGGCATGGAGGGTGGTGAAGTACTTCGCATCCATGGCATGGTGCCAGGCGGCCTCGTCGAGCTTGTCGGGGCTCGTGCGGCGCGCCGCGCCGGCCGAGTTCACGAGCACGTCGATGGGGCCCAGTCCTTCCTCGACGCGCGCGACGAGCGTGCGCGCCGCTCCAGACTCCACGAGGTCGCAACCGAGGGCCAAGACCTCGTGGCCCGATTGCAGGAGCGCGCGAGACGCTGCGGCGAGATTCCCTTCGTGGCGGGAACAGATGGCCACCCGACAGCCCTCGCCCGCGAAGGCGCGGGCGCAGGCGAGCCCGATCCCCTTGCTGCCGCCCGTGACGAGGACGATCTTGCCGCTGAGGTTGAGGTCCATCCCGCCATGGTAGCCCAGGGCTGGGCGCTCCGTCGCCGCGGGGCCCGGCCCCGGAGTTCCTCATGCTGCACGCCGCTTTGCCCAGGTCCCATCTCGGCGCAGAACGCCCCTCACCCACGATGGTGGGGACGAGGGAAAGGGTGGCGCTCCACTTGCTCGCCGAGACCCCCTCGCCTCGAAGTCGCCCGAGACTTGCCGGGCATCCGGTGGTGGGGTCCTGCCCGGCGTGTCGCCACCCACTTCGGCCGCCCGCGCCGGGTGAGGTCAGAGAACCCTGCGGCTGCACTCCGAGATCCGGCGAGCGATGGCAGCCCGAGGCGAGGCGCGCCTCGGGGCGAGGTCCGGATCAGGAACGGTCAACCAGGGCCGCGACAAGATCGTCTTCGCGGACGCTGCTCGACACCATGGCCTTGCCGACCGCGATGGGCAGGATCCAGCGAGGGACATCTCCGAAGACTTTCTTGTCGCGCTGCATGATCTCGAGCAGCAGCGCATGGGCTACCTTGGGCAAGCGCGTCGGCAAGCCGAGCCGTTCGAGCAGGCCGTTCTGGCGCGCTTCCACCCCGGCCTGGGCGAGCCCCAGGCGCGAGGCGATGCGAGCCTCCACGGCCATGCCGATGGCGACCGCCTCCCCGTGTGGCAGGGTGTAGCCGGTGGCCGTTTCGAGGGCGTGGCCCACCGTGTGGCCGTAGTTGAGCAGGATCCGGTATTGCCCGAGGTCGCGCTCGTCGGCCGCCACGACCTGGGCCTTGAGGGCGACGCAGCGGGCGACCACCTGCATGAGGGTGGCCCGCTCCAGGGCGAGCAGAGCTTCCACACCGCGCTCGAGATGCTCGAACAGGGTCATCCCGATCGATTCGTGCGGCATGAGGGAGTTCTCGAGCATCGCGTACTTCACGACCTCGGAGAGGGCGGCGCGATACTCGCGCGGCGCTTCGGAGCGCAAAAGCGACACGTCCGACCAGGCCAGCCGCGGATGATAGAAGGTTCCGATGAGATTGCGTGCCCGCCGGTGATTGAGGGCGGTCTTGCCGCCGATCGAGGTGTCGACCATCCCCTCGAGCGAGGTGGGAACCTTGACGAGCGACACGCCGCGCATGTAGGTGGAGGCGACAAAGCTGCCCAGGTCGTCGATGGCGCCGCCGCCCACCACAATCAGCAAGTCGTCCCGTCGCACGTGCAGTTCCAGCAGCCAGTCGTAGATGGCGCTCGCCTCCTCGAGGGTCTTCACCCGTTCGTCCGCCACCACCTCGCGGTCATGAATGGATAGGCCGGCCGCCTCGAGCGAGCCGCGGATGCCCTCCCCGACCGACCGCCAGGTGTTCGGATCGGTGAGGAGGGCTGCCCGTCGCGATCGGGGAAGGACACGCCGGACGTGCTCTCCGAGGGAAGCGAGGTGGTCCCAGCCGACCACCGCCTGGTAGGGCCATGGCCCGGCGGCCACTACGATGGGAGGAGGAAGATCCGGGTTGAGCGAGTGACGCAGCGGTGTCGCCGGAACGTCGAACATCGCAGGGGGGTCGGGCGTCGTCTCGAGCAGCTTCACCGCACGTACCACCTCGGCGGCCACCTGCTCGGGGGTGAGGCGGTCGGTGTGCACGGTCCAATCAGCGAGGGCGTAGACCGACTGCCGGCTGTGCTTCAGGGCCCGGATCTGGTCGAGCGGGTAGACCGCGTCGAGCATGGGACGGATGGCCTCGGGCTTCGCTTGCTGCAGCTGTCGCTGGATGCGCGCGTTGAGCGCCTCCGGTCGCCCCTCGAGGGCTATGATCCAGCCCTTGGTGGCCATGAGACGACGGTTCTCCACCCGGATTGCGGCGCCGCCCCCGGTCGCCACCACGAACGGGAAGGATTGGGAGACGGCGCGCAGCGCTTCGGCTTCGCGCAGCCGGAATCCCGATTCACCCTCGCGCTGGAAGATGACGGGGATCGTCATTCCGCTGCGCTCGACGATGACGCGATCGAGGTCGTACACGGGCCAGTTGAGCTCGGTCCCGACAGCCTGCGCGATCGTCGACTTTCCCGTGCCGCTGAAGCCTATGAGGTAGATGCCGCGCACCGACGCTCTGTCCCTCCAGGGGTCCGCCCGGCGCGCGACCTCAGGTTTCGACTCGGGCCTGTACCAACGTCCTCGGAACTAAAAATCTTATGTGAGCGTCTCCTCGCACGTCAAGGCGCGAGGCGCGATGGAGGGAAGGGAACTGCCAGGCCCGAATGCGCCCGGCTTGGGATTCGCGGGCGTGGGGCTTCCCGAGCCCAGACGAGCAGCCCGGTGGCTACCCGGCGAGGAGGTCCCCCGCACTCGGGTTAGCCTGGGCAACTCAGAACGGAGCATCGTCTCGCCGGAACTCGGCGGTGATCTCGTCGAGCCGGGTCTTCACGGCCACATCGAGCTTGGCTTCGAGGGCTGCGAGCGAGGCTTCGAGGTGGTCGGCCCGGCTCGCTCCCACCAGAGGGGAGGTGATGACCGGGTTCGAGAGAATCCACCCGAGGGACAAGGTCACGAGATCGAGACCCGCTTCCCGCGCCACCTGCTGCATCGCATCCACGGCGCGGAACGCGCGCTCGTTCCAGTAGCGGTCCTGGTACCGCTCGGCGACAGTACCGAGCGTGAAGCGCGTTCCCTGCGGGGGAGGGCCCGGCCGGTGCTTCCCGGAGAGCAAGCCCCCGGCCAGAGGGTTGTAAGCGATGACGGCTAGCCCCTCTTCCGCGGCGAGCCGCAGAAGTTCGCGCTCGGGAGCCCGGAAAATGAGGTTGTAGCGCAGCTGGAGGGTCGCGAAACGAACCGCGCCGAGCGCCTCGCTGCGCCCGAGGGCCCGCGCGACCTCGTAAGCGAGAAAGTTGGAGCAACCGACGTAGCGCGCCCGGCCGGACCGCACCACCTCGTCGAGGGCGGCGAGCGTCTCGTCGATTGGAGTCTTCGGATCGGGGTAGTGGAGCTGGTACAGTTCCACGTGATCGGTGCCGAGCCTGCGGAGCGACGCGTCCAACGCCTCGAGGATGTGCCTGCGAGAGGAACCGCGGTCCTCCGGCCGCGAGGACATGGGGTTCCCGCACTTCGTCGCAAGGACGAACCGCGAGCGGCGCCCCTTCAGCCACCGGCCCACGATCTCCTCGGTCCGGCCCACGGTCTCGAGCGTCCCGCCGACCGGATAGGAGTCGGCCGTGTCGATGAAGGTGATGCCATCATCGGCGGCGGCGTCCAGGATCTGGAACGAGGTGGCCTCGTCGCACTGCAATCCGAACGTCATGGTCCCCAGCCCGAGCCGGGAGACCTTGAGGGGTGTCCTGCCCAGGCGAACGTACTGCATCGGGGCCTCGTGCCGTCCTTCTACAGCGAGGTGGATTCCTCGTCGAGGGATCTGGCGCGCGGCCACGCCGGGCGGGCAGCCGGGGCGCTTTCGGGGAAGGCCCATCCTTCGGCAAGACTCCCCAACCGCGTTCGGGAGCGCTATCGTGAGCCCGCGCACCCGCGGAGAACGGCATGCCGGCCGAGAGATCGCTACCCCGTTACGGGAACTACATCGACGGAGCCGTGATCCCGCCTGCGACGGGAGAGTACTTTCCGACCGAAAATCCGTTCACGGGTCGGGCGTGGGCCGAGATCGCCCGCGGCAGCGCTGCGGACGTGGAGAGCGCCGTCGCGGCCGCCCGCGTCGCCTTCCTGACCGGGTTGTGGCCCTCGCTCACCGCCAGTCAGCGCGGAGCCTTGCTCCACCGGCTCGGCGATCTCATTGGCGAGCAGGCGCCCGCCCTTGCCGAGGTGGAGGCTCGCGACAACGGAAAGCTCTCCCGGGAGGTCCTCTTCCAGGTCCGGTACCTGGCAGACTACTTTCGCTACTACGCCGGGCTGGCCGACAAGGTGCAGAGCGAGGTCATTCCCAGCGATAAGAAAGGCGTCTTCTCGTACACGAGATACGAGCCCAAGGGGGTGGTGGCCATCATCACCCCCTGGAATTCGCCCTTGACGCTCATGAGCTGGAAGCTCGCGCCCGCCCTGGCGGCGGGGTGCACCGCGGTCGTCAAGCCCTCCGAATTCACGTCGGCCTCGACCCTCGAGTTCGCGCAGCTCGTCGGTCGGGCCGGCTTCCCACGCGGCGTTTTGAACGTGGTGACGGGCTTGGGATCGGAGGTGGGCCCCCCGCTCGTCGAGCACCCCGATGTCGCCCACGTCGGCTTCTCGGGTGGCGAGGAGGTCGGGCGCAAGGTCTACGAGGCGGCGGCGCGCGGCCTGAAGACGGTCACCCTGGAACTGGGGGGAAAGTCGCCCAACATCGTCTTCGACGACGCCGACCTCGACGCGGCCCTGCGCGGGGTGGTGGCTGGGGTCTTCGCTGCCTCGGGACAATCCTGTCAGGCCGGGTCGCGGCTCCTCGTGCAGACCAGCATCCACGATGCTTTCGTGGAAAGGCTCGTCTCCTACGTGCGCACGGCGAAGCTCGGCGACCCGTCAGCCGCTGATACGCAGATCGGGCCCATCTCGACCCGCGGGCAGTTCGAGCGAACCATGAAGTACGTGCAGATCGCCAAGGACGAGGGGGCACGGTGCGTCGCCGGTGGCCAGGCCCGCACCGACCTCGGCGCCGGGTTGTTCGTCGAGCCCACCATCTTCACCGGCGTCACCCCGCGCATGCGCATCGCCCAAGAGGAGGTGTTCGGGCCGGTGCTGTGCGTCCTCCCCTTCAGGGACGAGGAGGACGCCATCCGCATCGCCAACGACGTCGTCTACGGTTTGGCGGCGGGAGTGTGGACCCGCAGCCTGAAGCGCGCCATGCTGCTCGTCGATCGCCTGAAGGCCGGGACGGTGTGGGTGAACAACTATCGGGCCACGAGCTACACCTCGCCCTTCGGCGGCTACAAGCGATCGGGGATCGGACGCGAATCGGGTACCGAGGCCATAAAGCAGTACCTCGTCACGAAGTGCGTCTGGATCTCGCCGAGCGCCGAGGTCATCGATCCCTTCACCCGCCGTTGAAGGACCCCTTTTCGGAGTCGGATCCCACCGCCTCCTCCCGAGGCCCGCGACCCGGGCGAGGCCGCCCGAAATAAATACGGCCACCGGGGGACCGGTGGCCGTTTGACTTCGATCGGGGCTCGCGAGTGAGCTAGCTCGAGAAGATGAAGCTCACGCCGATGCCCATGTAGAGCGAGCTCTTGGCGCCAGGGTTGAGGACGTTGCCGCCCGTCGCCGAGGCGTCGATGGGGCCGGCGCCGGTGACGGCGGCCGGGGTGCCGGCGGCGGTGGGAACCGTGCCGGCCAGGCTGTTCATGACCTCGTAGTCGACGATGCCGTAGAACCAGAAGGACTTCGTCAAGTAGTACTCAGGCACGAAGTAGTACTTCTCGCAGTCCTGGATGGGCTCGCCGGTGAGCTTGCGGTTCACGTTGTAGGCCGCCACCGTGAGGTCGAGGTCGCCGTAGGAGTAGGTGACGCCGGCCGCGGCGACCTTGGTGGTGAGGCTCTTGTAGAAGCTGTCGTTGTCGATGTCGCTTCCGCTGTAGGTCAGCTTCAGCTTGAACGGGCCGTAGCGGCCGACGCCGCCCAGGCTCCAGGAGTACAGGGAGACGACGTTCGGCTTGGCGGCCGTGCCGGCCACAGTGCCGTTGTCGTTGAACATCTGGCCGGCGGCGCGCAGGCTGAAGGCGGCTGGCACGTCCGCGACGCTCCGGTCGATGGGGCCGTGGGAGGCGACGCCGTCGCTGTCGTAGCCGATGACGGCGCCAGCGTACATGTTGCGGGCGCGGTCGCCGGTGGAGCCGCCGAAGCCGTAGAGCGCCTCTCCGATGAAGCCGGAGTTGGCGTAGATGTAACGGGCGGTGTTGCTCTGGCGGTCGAGCGCCACGCCGTCGTTGTTGTACGAGGGGTTCGTGCCGAAGTTCGAGTAGACGATCGTGCCGGGGGCGACGAGGTACCCGAAGCGCACGTTGGGGTTTGTCGCGCCGTTGTTGGCCTTGAGAGGATCGGTGACCCAGAGCGCCTCGGTGACGGCGGTCGGGTGACGGCCGAAGGTCAGGTTGCCGTAGGTCTTGCTGCTGAGGCCGACGAAGGCGTTGCGGTCGAAGATGAAGTAGCCGTTGGCGGTGGTGTTGTTGCCGATGAGGCCCTGGGTGAGGTTGATCGTGGTGGCCGCATCGTACCAGGCGTCGAAGTCATCGGTGAGCTTCAGCTTGCCGCGGAACCCGAGCCGGGACGCCTGCCAGGCGCCGGAGTTGAGCGAGAGCGAGGTGCCGGGCGAGGTGACCCCGGTCCCGATGGTCTCGGGCTTGTCGCTCTGGGCCACCACCGCAGCGTCGCCGAAGACGAACACCTGCAGGGCCTGAGCGAACGCGACGGTTGGCAGTCCCGTGACCAGGGCTACCACGAGCGACAACATCTTCGAGGAACTGCGAGCTTGCATAGGACTCCCCTCCAGTGTCTGCGTCATGAGTCGGCCCGTATCCACCTGCCCTGGAGGTTTCGAGCCGTCCCCCGCGGCCCAGCCAGGGCGGCTTCTCCCGACGGGGAGAGGCCCAATTTTCCTGTTACAGTAGAATAGTGTTCGACGTAGCGCAACAGGGTCATGATGGTTGCAGAAAGAAGCAGAGCTCGTCAACCACAACTGGGACTGCGAGCGCGCGTCAAGGGTCCGTCGCAGCAAGCCCCCCTGAAATTGCACAATTGCGGGCGATGGTTGACGCGAGTCAATGGCCTGCCGCGCAGATGACGGCGTCGAGCGCGGGCGGGCGGCCCGTCTTGACACTTAAGGTCACATGTGACAGGGGGTCATCTCGAGGCTGGGCGGAAGCCCTGCGCCCCCGCCGAGCGCGTCAGCGCGCGGACTTGCGAGTGAGCGTCGAGCCACGCGTTTGGGGCCAGAGGCGCGGATAGTCCGTGCCGCCCTTCGACTGGGCCTCGGCCGGGAAGACCTCGGGATTCCCGCCGAATACGCGAGTGAGGTCGCGCGCCTCCTTGAAGAGGATGGGGAGCACCTGCTCGGCGGTGAGCTGCTCGATGCGATAGCGGGGCCCGGAGAGGGTGAGCGCGCCGCTCAGGCGCTGGGTGGCGCTGAAGACGGGCGCGGAAATGGCGGCCGTCTCGGTGTCGCGCTCGCCGGAGGAGGCCGCGAAGTACTTCTCCCGGATGAGGTCGTACTTCTCTCCGGTCTGCCCGCTGAAGGCGAGCAGCACGTGGCCGGAGGCCCCCACGGTGAGGGGGAGGGTATCGCCCTCGTGGACCGTGTCGCGGATGGCGCGCGGCGAGTCGATGCGGTGGAGGCAGACGCGCCGGTCACCGTCGCGGATGTAGAAGGAGGCGCTCTCACCAAGCTGCTTCACGAGGCTCGCGAGCGCGCGCGGGACGACGTCCGCGGTGCGAAAGTGCCGCTGGTAAAGGGCGCCGAGGAGCATCGGCTTGGGCCCGAGGCGAAAGCTCCCGTCGTCGAGCCGGTAGAGGTAACCGAACTTCTCGAGCGACTCGGACAGACGCAAGATGGTGCTCTTGTAGAAACCCGTCCGCCGCGACAGCTCGGTCAGCGTGAGACTGTGATCTCGCTCGGTGAACGCGTCCACCACGGTGAGCGCCCGCTCCACCGCTGCCACGCCTTCCTTCGCCATGCTCGCTCCGAATTCCGGGGGTCCCGGCGTGTTTTAGTACACACGACCCCGATCGAGCCACTTGTTCCCTCACCGACGAGACGGGCCCCACTCTCCCAGAAATGGCGGGAAGGTGCCTTGACGGCCGCCGGGTCTCAGTCTGCCGCCATGTCGCAGGCTCCCCACGGCCGGTCTCGAGCAGGAGGCGCGTCGCGTGGAAAGGAATAACGTTCTATAATTCGGGCTGATGGGTGAGATGAGCAAGGGTGGCTTCGAACCAAGGGGGGAGGAGCGGCTGAAGTCCCAGGGGACTGGCGGCTCCGATCCCGGGGGCTTGCCGCCGGTCTCCCTCGAGCCTACCGCCAAGGAGCCCGCAGGGACCGCAGGGGGCCACCCCATGACGAAGGTGCTGAGTGGAGTTCGCGTCCTCGAACTGACGAACGTCCTCGCCGGGCCCTTCTGCGGTTACCAGCTCGTCATGCTGGGTGCCGAGGTGATCAAGGTCGAGATCCCCCGCTCAGGCGACCTCGCTCGCCAGCTCGGCGCCGACGAGAGCTTGAACCGGGTGCAGATGGGGGCGTCGTTCCTTGCCCAAAACGCCGGCAAGAAGTCGGTCACCATCGATCTCGCCTCCGCCGAGGGGAAAGCCGTCTTTCTCCGCCTGGTCGAGTCGGCGGACGTCGTGGTCGAGAACTTTCGCCCGGGGGTCATGAGCCGGCTGGGAGTGGGCTACGACCTCTTGAAGCAGAAGAACCCGGCCCTCATCTACTGCGCCATCTCCGGCTTCGGGCAGGAAGGCCCCCTCAGGCAGGCGCCCGCCTACGATCAGATCATCCAGGGCTTGTCCGGCCTCATGAGCATCAGCGGCGATGCCGACACGGCGCCTCTCAGGGTCGGCTACCCGGTCGCCGACACCATCGGGGGAATGACGGCTGCCTTCGCCATCGCGGCGGCCCTGGTCCGCCGCTTCCGGGACGGGCTTGGCGCGTTCATCGACGTCTCGATGCTCGACTCGACCATCGTGACGATGGGCTGGGTCCTCTCCAACTACCTCATCGCCGAACACGCTCCCCGGCCGATGGGCAATGACAACTTCACGGCTTCCCCCTCGGGAACCTTCAGGACCGGCCGCGGGCTCCTCAACATCGCGGCCAACAAGCAGGAGCAGTTCGAGGCGCTCATGCGTCTCCTGCGTCTCGCTCACCTCATCACGGACTGCCGCTTCGCCGACCAGGAAGGCCGAAAGCGGCACCGGGCGGAGCTGACCGACGTGATCGAGAAGGCGCTGCAGGAGAAGTCAGCCGAGGAGTGGGAGGTGCTCCTCGCCGAAGCCGGGGTCCCGGCCGGCTGTGTGCTCTCGGTCCCGAGGGCCCTGCAGCACCCGCAGATCCGGGAGCGAAGCCTTTTGAAGACCTTCCCGCAAGTTCCGGGCGTGGGGCGGCCCATCACCGTCGCCCTGGCCGGCTTCAAGCTGAAGGGCGCGGATCCAGATGTCTCCACCCCCCCGCCCGGTCTCGGCGAGCACACCGACGAGGTCCTGGCCGAAGCGGGATACAGCGCCGACGAACGTGAGCGGCTGAGGCGGGCAGGGATCATCTGAAACGGAGGGCGCTCCCGCCTCCGCTGGAGGCTCTCGCCCGGCCTTCAGTAGGGGAGGGGGCCGATCTTCTGGACGCGCCCCGTCATCTCTCGCCCGAAGAAGGCGCGCACCCCCCTCGCCACCTCGATGAGACTCGCGAGTTGCACGTCCTTGCGCCGACCACCGCGCTGAAGGGCGTGGACGAGGTCCTCCGTGGCGACGTTGCCCGCTGCATCCTTGGTGAACGGGCAGCCGCCCAGCCCGGCGAACGAGGTCTCGAAGGTGGTGACGCCTACCGCCATGGCCGCGTAAATGTTGGCGATCCCCAGGCCGTAGTTGTCGTGGAAGTGGCCGGTGCACCGGGCGTCGGGGACGATCCGGAAGATTTCACTGTAGAGGCGGGTGACCTGGTCTGGATGGGCGTGGCCGGCGGTGTCGGCCAGGCTGATCTGGGTGAGTCCGTTCTCGCCGAAGGCCCGGACGATGGCGAACACGCGCCCCTCGTCGATGTGTCCCTCGAAGCCGCAGCCGAAGGCCGACTGCACGCAGACCTGCACCTTCTTTCCGGCCGCGAGGCACCTGCGCCCCATGGCGATGATCTCCCGTTCCGCGTCGAAGGTGCTCATGCCCGTGTTCTTGCGGCTGTGGGTGTCCGAGGCGGAGACGCCCATGCACACCATCTCGACGCCCGCTTCGAGAGCTCGGTCGAGGCCCTTCGCATTGAGCACGAGCGCGGACAGCGTGGTCTTGCCGGTCCGTTCCGCGAGCAGCGCGCCGAACAGCTCATCGGTGTCAGCCATCTGTGGCACCCTGTCCGCTCGGACGAACGAGCCGACCTGCACGATGTCGATGCCCGAGGCCATGATCCCGCGGATCCACTCCAGCTTCTTCGCGGTGGGGACCACCTCTTTTTCGGCCTGCAGGCCGTCGCGGGGCCCGACCTCGTGCAGGATGACCTCGTTCATGACCTGTGACCTCCCATGGCCTAAGGCCGGGCTTGCGGGGCGCCCCTCCCGTGATATAATAGAATACCGTTCTTCTCAGCGCAACAAGGTCATGGCGACCTCCACGGGTTTCACCCGGCACCTCGGGCCGCGGCGCGTCGAAAGCGGTGACCACGAGTCGCTCACCCTGGGAGGCGTGTGGGCCGGAGGCCCTGGGCGGTAGCCGCCGCCCTCGAAGGAATCATGCCCACGACCGGATCCACCGTCGCCGACGTCGCCCGCGTCATCCAGCTGTCGATCGCGCCCGTCTTCCTCCTCACCGCGGTCGCGACGACGCTCTCGGTCCTCAACACGCGGCTCGCGCGCATCGTTGACCGGGCTCGGGTCCTGAACGACCGCATGGCGGCGAGCCCGCAGCAGGATCAACAGCTGCGGTGCGAGCTCAACCTGCTCGCCCGGCGGCGACGTCTCGTGAACCTGGCCATCACCTGTGGCGTCTCGGCGGCGCTGTTCGTGTGTCTCCTCATCGCGACCGCCTTTGTGGGCTCGGTCCTGAGCGCTAACGTCACTCTCCTCATCGCCGCGCTCTTTGTCCTCGCCATGGTCGCGGTCATGTTCGCGCTGCTCTGGTTCCTGAGGGAGATCTTCCTCGCCGTCGGCAGCACCGAGATCCAGGAGCGCTGAGGAGCGGCCTGGGTGGCGAAAGTCAGTTCACGCTCACCCGGATGCTCTTCGGCTTTGCCGCAGCCTTCTTGGGCAGGCGGACCCGCAGCACGCCATCCTTCGATTCGGCCTGTATCTGGTCTGTATCCACGCTTGGCGGAACGAGGAATCTCCGATTGAAGGTCCCGTAGGAGCAATCCCGATGGCGGTAGTGTCCCTTGCTGCCCTCGTGCTCCAGCTTGCGCTCGCCCTTTACGGTCAGCACGCCCTGGTCGAGGCGGATGAGAACGTCCTTCGGATCGACGCCCGCGAGCTCGAACTTGAGCTGCAAGGCCTCGTCATCCTCGTAAATGTCGGTGGCCGGCGTAAATGCGAGGGGGGCTCGGGTCACCCCCTCCTCGAACGGCCTCGCGCCTCGCCACGGTCCCCACTTCACAAGCATCGCCATCTCTTTGCCCTCGGTCGGTCGTCTGTCTTTTGAAATGCGACAGCCGCAAGCTAAGAACGCCTCGTAGGCTGTCAAATACGAGATCGCCGGCGGGAGCGACGATGCGGCCTGCCGTGGGCGGGTACACGAGGTGTCGCGCCCGAGCCTGGGGCAGCTCCCGGCGGGCGTTCACGACATCCGAATCCGCGGCGGGTGGCCCCGCAGATTTCCCGCGCGGGCATGGAACCGGCTCGAGGGGGGCCGCTCACTCCGCGCGCCCTCCTCGCCGCTTGGCCAAAGCGGGTCAGCATGGGACCCGCACGGGAGAGGAGCCAGCACCCACCTCGGAATCCGGGCGAGCCCGGCTCGGCGCTACATGCAAGGTCGAGGAGGGCGCCGTGCAACATGACCTCATCGTGATCGGAGCAGGGCAGGCCGGAGTTCCACTCGCCACCCGGTTCGCGGCGGCCGGGCGCCAGGTCCTCCTGGTGGAGAGGTCGCGCGTGGGCGGGACCTGCGTGAACTATGGGTGCACCCCGACCAAGACCATGGTGGCGAGCGCGCGGGCGGCCCACGTGGCGCGCACGGGCGCTCGCCTCGGGGTGCGCGTCCTGGAAGTATCCGTCGACTTCGAAGCGGTGGTTTCGCGCAAGGACGCGGTGGTGTCCCAGTGGCGAGCCTCGCTCGATCGCCGGCTCGCTGAGCCGGGGGACCGCCTCCGCCTCGCCCGAGGCCACGCGCGTTTCACCGGTGAGCGCGAGATCGAGGTGGGGGGCGAGCGGCACCGGGCTAAGGTCGTCGTCGTGAACGTCGGTGTCCGCCCCGCGCCGCCACCCGTTCCGGGTCTCATTGCCTCGGCCTGGCTCGACAATCACCGTCTCCTCGGCCTGCGCGAGCTGCCGAGACACTTGGTTGTCCTGGGCGGGGGGTACATCGGTTGCGAGTTCGCACAGATGTTTCGCCGCTTCGGTTCGGCCGTTTCTGTGGTGCAGCGGGCATCTCACCTGCTCGACCGCGAGGACGAGGATGTCTCGGAGGCGCTCGAGGAGGTCTTTCGCCGGGAGGGCGTGGCGCTCCACCTCGACGCCCGGGTGGCCGGGGCCTTCCAGCGCGGGCCGAGCGAGGTGGGGCTCACCCTGGAAGACGGCCGCGAGATCGCCGGGTCCCATCTGCTGGGGGCGGTCGGGCGGCGACCCAACACCGATGACCTCGCTTGCGAGCAAGCCGGGGTGCGGCTCGACACGCGCGGCTATATCCCGGTGAACGACGCCTTCGAGACGAGCGCTGCCGGAGTCTACGCGGTGGGCGACGTCACCGGGGGGGCGCAGTTCACCCACACGTCCTGGGATGATCACCGCATCCTCTTCGACATCCTGGAGGGCCGGCGGAAGGGCGGCCGTTCGGGACGGGTCATCCCCTACACCGTGTTCACGGACCCCCAGGTCGCCGGTGTGGGACTCAGCGAACGCGAGGCCCGCAGGCGCGGTCTCGCCTTCGAAGTCGCCCGCATGCCGTTCGGCCAGATCGCCCGCGCCATCGAGATCGACGAGCCGGCCGGCCTGCTCAAGGTCCTCGTCGATCCGGCGACGGAGCGCATCCTGGGCGCCTCGCTCGTCGGAGCCGAGGCGGGTGAGCTCGTGCACATCCTGGCGGCACTCATGCAGGCCGGCGCGAGCGCGCGGGCCGTGGTGGACGTGGAAATGGCGCACCCGACCTTCGCCGAGGGTCTGCAGAGTGCGGTCATGCAACTCAAGCGCTTCGCACTCCGCTAGGGATACGCCAAGAACGCGGTCATCGCGCCACAGCTCAACGAGCGGGAACGTCGCCTGTGGGCGGCCGCGGAGTTTCATCAGCGCGGACGTCGGAGGAAGCAACGGGTACCGCCGCCCGCGCCGGAAGGTCGAACTGTAGAAGTTCGCGGACACGCCTACTGTGGATTCAGGTGAGCCACTTCCCGCCTGGGACGAGCACGTGGAACAAGATCGGCGTGTCGAGAGAAAGGCGGTGTGACCCGGCGAGGTGAAAGCCCTCACGTGGCAAGAGCCAGACCCACGAAGCTGAGGAGACGCGCCTGGGCGAAAGCAGGGTGCGGTGCCTCCCCAGCGCACGCACACCCGGCTCCATCACCCAGAACTGGCGTGGCATGCCACTGCGAACGTTTGAGGCGATCGTGGAACTGAGTGGCAACACGCGGACGGAGACAGGACCGGTGGGTCAAGGCCCAGCTCGACAAGCGGAGGTACAGCACTCGAATCGAGAGCACGAAGGCCGAAATGCGCCAATTAGCGTTGCGACGGCACGCGTTTCGCGGCGAATGGAATTACGAGCTGCCACCTGGTGTGACTAGATGAATAAGGTCAAGAGCCCAGCCCTTTCAAGGTGCATTCCTCGAGTTCGCGAGGAGCCCTGCGGTCGCTACATGGCTGTGGTTTCGGAAGCGGGTGCGTGGCGGCACAGGCTTCTTCGGTCCGCGAGGATGCTTACGATATTGAGCAAGGCTGAGAGACCCTGCCATATCCTTTAGCGTGGTTCCGAGGTGAGCAGGCGTCATCTGTTGGAAAGGGACCCACTCCGATTCCGGAATAGCGATAGTCATCCCATAGTACGCAGCGCGAAGTTCCATCGCCAGATAGAAGTTTGATACCTCTTTCTCAACGCGCTCACGCCCGTACTGCGCACGAAGTGCGGCTTTGACAACGGAGAGCACGTTGTAGGCGGTCAGAGCCACGCAGAAGGCGAAGAGCGCGGCCCTGGGGTAGCCCAAGGTGGAAATCTCGCTGCACAACTCCGCCTCGATCTCTTGAAACATCGTTTCCAATGTCCAGCGCTCGCGGTAGAGCCCCGCCACGTTGACCCCAGGGGCGTCGCCCACGGGGAGGTTGGTCAAGACGTGGATCTCACGCTCCCCGTCGCGGGTGGGTGAATCCAAGACGACCGTAATGCGGCGAACCACCAACGTCCTTTCAGAGTCTTCTGGGTCGGTCAACCGCACTTTCTGTTCAAAGACGTCCCCAGTCTCAATTCGGCCCTTTGCTCGCTGGCGACCGAGCTCCTCCCACCGCACCGATGTCCCGTGCTGGCGTGTCACGAAGTATGCCTTGCGCTCATCGATCCCGAAAAGCAGCCGGGTCGTGCAGAAGTTCCGATCGTCGAGCCACACATCTCGTTTGTGAACGAGCGAAAGAATCTCCTCGGTCAGCGAGCGTTCTTGTGCATGCCCATCTTCGCAGGGGATGACTTCGATGGCCTGCATCAGCGAGGGGTCGAGGACGACCAGACACTGGCCCGGAAGGGGACCGGCCTTGCTTTGTCGTAGGACTTTCAATCGCCGCTCTGTGGAAGCTAGGTGGTTCCCGTCCAAGATTTTGACGCGATAACCTGGAAGGAGTTCCGGCAACTGACCACCCATAGCTTCAATCACCGGCTGGAACCGTTCACTCGTATGTCGCACCAAAGCAGCCGAGACCTTCGGCTCAAGTCCGTTCAGCTTGTTGTAGACAGAAGCCACTGAAACATGCAGGTCTTCCAGCGTCCTTTGATAAGCGGCATGCAACGATGTACGGGCCCCAGACACGACGCTGGCCATCAGATTCACGAGGTCAGAGAACAGCAAGTCACGCGTGTATTGTCTCTCCGCAGTCTGTTCGAACAGCGCATCGAGCGTGTCCGCCGACAAGGCGTTTTCCATCGTCGCGCGGACCATCACCGGCAGCGCGCTGCCCTCCACGAACCTACTGACCATTGGACCCAGGATCTCACCCCGCCGCCTCCCCATGCCCGCCTCCCCGCGCCGCCACCCAATCACCCGATATCGCGCGCAAGGTCCAACGTCCTACCAATCGGAATTCACAGCAAGTTTTCAGACCGAGCCTCACCTTGAAAGGGCTGGGTCAAGAGCCCTACGTCCGTTCCGATGACCTTTTCAAGAGCTCGGACTATCGGATCAGTCCGTTCGAGCTCGAAAGCGCTCTCGTCGAGCCCCCCGCCGTGGCCGAAGCTGCCGTGGTGCCGAGTCCGGACCGTCCGCGGCACGGGTCCGAAAGATCCCCTCATGCTGCACCCGCAGCCGTAACCTTGAACTCGATCTCTCCGCTTCGTGCGTGAGTGCTTTGCGCCCTACAAGCGCGTGCCCATCCCGAATTTGTTGATCTCCCGAAGACGATCTCCGGAAAGATCTGTCGAATCGCGTTGCGGGCGGCCGGTTCCTCCCGGCGCGCAGAAGGGTGGCGGGTACCCGGCGAGTACTGGCAGGAGGACGTTCCCGAGCTCTCCTGACCTCAGTCGTTCTTCATGCCGTTCCGGCACTGCCCTCAGGCCAGCGCGGCCTCGCTGTTCGGATACACATCGAACACACGGTCGAGCATGGTCAGCTTGAAGATCTTCGCCACCTGTTCGTTCATCCCGCTGAGCCTGAGGAAGCCGTCTCGCTCCCGAACCGCCTTCAAGCCCGTCACGAGCGCCGCGAGTCCCGAGCTGTCCAAGAAGCCCACCCCGGTCAGGTCGCACACCAGTTCCACGCGTCCCAGCCCGACCAACTCCTTGATGCGCGCCTTGAGCACAGGCACGGTCACGGCGTTGAGTCGGCCACTGACTGCCAGCACCGCCCGCCTCTCCGCTACCTCCCGAACGTCAAGCCCGAGGTCCATGTCAACCACTCCCTTCGCTGGGAACCTGGAGGAACGCAGGAGGCTTCGGCGCCCATCCCTCGGGCGGACGGAAGACAGCAGCCCGCACGATGGGGAGCAGCATCAGGATGTCGTAACCGGCCCAGAAGATGTTCATCGAGACTCCAGCGAGAGATCCCTTGGACTGGAATATGAATGCCAGCACCCCGTAGACAATGGCGAACCCGGCTACTGCGATGATGGTCAGCTGGGGCCATACCAAGCGCAGGTAGTCGCCGCTCTGGCGCCGTTTAGGCGTCACGACGAACGCAACACGACTGCGGAAGAGTGTGCTGAGGATCGCCTTGATCCAGAGCGGGAAGAGGGCCAAGCTGTATTGCTCGCTCCTGCGCACGCTAATACCGTGGGTCGTGTACAGGTACAGCAGCCGGTTCATGGCCAGATACGGAGCGAGCCACGCCAAGAACTCGAGTAGCGGGGTGCGGACGGGGTAGATCCCGGTCAGGAGGCTGACGACCGGCGTCATGACAAACACGAGGCTGGCGAAGCCGTCGAAGTATGACAGCATGCTCGTGAAGTACTGGATGCGCTGAGGGAAGGTGAGTCCCCTCTTGAAGAGCGGGTTCTCGCGTACCAGCAATTGAATGGTCCCTTGTGCCCAGCGCAGACGCTGGCTCAGCGCAGCCTGCAGATCCTCAGGGGCCAGGCCGTAGGCCAGGACCTCGGGGTGAAACACGCTCTTCCATCCCAACGCGTGGATGCGCATGGCGGTTGCCACGTCTTCCGTGACGCTGATGGTGGAGAGCGGAAGTATGGGTTGCGCCTCGCTCGGGCGCGTCAGGCTCAGGTCGTTGAGAGCAGATTCCTCCAGGGGGATTTCGGACGCGGACGCATGGTTTACGTGACCTTGCCTCGTCGAGGCGATCCGTTCTATCGCACACGTCATCGAGAGCACGTCCGGGTGCGAACACAGGTTCCCAGCCGCCGTGATCGCCTTCTGGACGAGGTCGCTCACGTACTCGAGCGGAGCGCCGCCCCGAAGAGCATCGCTCGCGGAATTGAGGGCAGAACGGAGCAGTCTCGCGGCCGGAAGGTCTCGCGTGCCCGCGGTTGAAACATCGCGGCGAAGGGTCTTGAGCGCCCTCTCGAAGTGCTCCTCCATGTCGCGGACGTACTCGGTCAGCCCAACCTGGAGCAGCGCCTCTCTCCTCAGGAGCGCGTTCGAGCCGCAGAAGAAGGCGGCGCCCCATCCATCCTTTCCCCTCATGATGGGACCGTAGAAGAGCGGCGCATCGGCCCCGAAGGGATCCCCGGGTGGCACGTTGTAGAAGTGCTGCGGAGTCTGCACGAAGGCAAGCCTGTGTTCGCGGAAGTAGCCGATGGTGCGCTGTACAATCCGGCGGTCAGGTATCTGGTCGGCGTCGAGGATGAGGATGTAGTCCCCGTCCGTCTCCATGAGCGCGTTGTTGACGTTGCCGGCCTTGGCGTGTCGCGGCTTTCCGGTCCACTCCTCGCCACGGGTGATGTAACCCGCTCCGAGTTGCGTCGCCATCGCCCGCATCTCGCCACGCGCGCCGTCGTCGAGGACGTAGACCTTCAACTGTAGCCACTCGATCCGGAGAGCCGCCTCCACGGTCAGACGAACCAGGTCCACGGGCTCGTTGTACGTCGTGATGAACACATCGACCCTGCCCTCCTCGAGTGGCGGTGGTGACATGCGCGTGGTTGGCTTCCACATCATGGTGACGAAGAGGACGGTGCCGATGTAAGCGAAGATCTCGGCCCCGACGAGGGGTATCGCGAACCAGAGCGCGCGATCATTCAAGCTGAAGATGCATCGCCAGGTAAGGTACGTTGCCCCGAAGGTCACGGTCACTGCGCCGAGGATGCGGAAGACAAGCGGCCGCCCGAAGAATCCGCTAGCGTTCATCGCCGAAGCCCTCCGGCCGTATGGCCTTCACCAGTCGCCAATGGTTGCCTGCGCTCGTTCCGCTCGTGTGCGAGACCTCGTCCACGAGCTGGCGGACGATAGCCACGCCGCGTCCTCGCTCGCTCGTAGGACCGACATCTGCGGCTGGCACTTTCGACAAGTCGAAGGGGATTCCATCGTCGTACAGATCGATCTGCAGGTGGTTCGTCTCGACACGGAATTCCACTCGAAGTTCGCCACCCGCGCCCCCGTATGCGTGCTGAATAACGTTGGTGACAATCTCACTCATCGCCAGCTCCAGCGCATAGGCGAGGCGAGGCTCGTAAGCCTGGCTCACAGCGCGAACGAGCGCCAGAACCTCCTCCAGGTGCTCGAGGTCCGCGGCGAAGCGGGCGGATACCGTGCGCGGCAGTGCCCTGACCGCCACGATCGTGAGATCGTCACTCCGCTCGCCCGCAGAGAACACATCAACCGCCTCGACGATCGACCTCGTCAGGGCATCGACCCCCGACGGAGCGTTCCGGAGCACGACGTCGATCAGGCGATCCATTCCGAAGAACTCCCCATGCCTGTCTTCCGCTTCGGTCACCCCGTCGCTGTAGAGGACCAGGACATCCCCTGGCCGCAGGGCGATGCGGCGCTGCTCTTGAGGAAGAGAGGGCAGCACGCCGATGGGCGGCGCGGTGGACCGTAACCTCTCGCAACCACGCTGGTGGGCCCGGTACCACAACAATTCGGTGTGGCCAGCACTGGCATAGTCCAGGACCGCGGTCTGCTGATTCAGGTTGGCTACCGCGACGGTGACGAACATCCCGGCGCGCGTGAGGTCGTCGTAGAGGGACCGGTTGAGGCTCGAAAGGGCCGAGCCCGGAGGTTCCTTCCGGGAAACGCAATCCCGAAGAAGGGCCCGTGTGGTGGAGGTCAGCATCGCTGCCGGAACACCCTTCCCGGCGATATCCGCCAGCGCGACCCCACACTGGCCCGGGCCTGCGCCGATCCAGTCGTACATGTCCCCGCTCACGTAACGAGCAGCACGCGCTAGGCCGGCGAACTCGTAGCCGGGGAGACTCGGCGGCCGGTCCGGGAGCAAGCTGGCCTGGACTTGTGCCGCGAGCACGATCTCCTGCTCGAGCCGCTGCTGCTCCAACAGCTTCGCGTGGGCCGCCTCGAGATCTGCCGTGCGCTCCCTCACCATGGCCTCGAGCCTCTGGGAGTACTTCTCGAGCTCCGCCTCAGCTCGGAGGCGAGCTTGGTACTCGTCGGCATGCTCGATCGCGATAGCGGCCGAGCTCGCGAGTAACCTCAGTAGACGTTCTTCATGTTCGTGAAAGGCCGCCTCCTCGCCACCTTCCACGGACAAGACCCCTAGAACCCGGTCTTCACTGCGGACGGGCACCGCGATGAGCGAGCGATATCCGGGCGCTCTACCCCCAGGAGAGAACCGGGCGTCCGTGGCAACCCGCGCGACGTTGATGGATGTGCCGTCTCGAAAGGCGAGGCCGGCCACGCCCCGGCCCGCCTCGAACACCAGCGGCGGGCGCCGGGGCCTCAAACTGGAAGAGGCAGCCCGCGTGATGAGAAGCCCAGAGGGGCCCGGGAATTGTAGCGTAGCACCCACCGTGCCGGGGATGAGTTCGCGTGCGGATTCGGCGATGGACTCGAGGACGCTGTCGACCTCCAGCGACGAGGTGACGGTGGCGATGATGGTCGTCAGCAAAGCCAGCTCCGCGTTGCGGGTCTTCAGTGCCTGCTCGTACTCCTTGCGACGGGTGACGTCTTGCTTGACGCCGATAAAGTGCGTGATCTGGCCCGCTTCGTTGGAAACCGGAGCGATGGTCTGTTCCTCGACGTAGATGTGGCCGAGCTTGTGGCGGTTGCTGAGCTCACCATGCCAGACCCGCCCTGCCAGAATCGTGTCCCACATCCTTTTGTAGAACGACAGGGGGTGCACTCCCGCCTTCAGGATGCTCGGTTTCTGCCCGACCATCTCCTGTTGCGAATAGCCGGTGAGCGCCGAGAATGCGGGATTCACCCATTGAACAACCCCTTCGCGATCGGTGATCCAAACGCCGTTTGCTGCCGCCTCGATAGCCGTCGTCAGCAAGCGCGTGAAATCGGTCGTTCGCCCCGGCCCGTTCACGTTGTCGCCGCAGGAGCACCCGTCTGGAGAAAGCTCGACGGCATTCGCCGACCGCGAACGCCCCGCGCGCGGAGCCCAGTCGGCTCCAGGGGTGCGGGCCGTGCGGGTCAACATCTGGCGAAGGAGGCGGTGCACGCGATCCGTCCACGATCCGAGCCATCCGAGCGGAATCGAGTCCGAAGGAGCCGGGAACGACGTTCTCGGGCGCATCCGGCCGAACGGCATACTCGAAGCCACTCCTCAGCTCCAGCTTCCGCGGAACCCCCCCGCCTCGATCGCACGGGTGAGCGACTCTCGGCGGCGGGCAGGTCGCCCCACGAAGAACAGCACCGGGCTCATCATCTCCTGCCGGGCGCCGCCGTGAGCGCGGCTCCCTCGCGGAACCCCTCTTCAACGCCGGCTGCAACCGGCCTGCGCCGCAAAGACCCAATCGCAATAGGCGAGGCAGCTCCTTAACACCGCTTTCAGGCCACGTCTCGGCCCCTCGCGGGCCGTGAAGCCGGACGAGGCAGCGCTTGCACGCTGTTTGGCCTGAGGCGAACAGTGAAGAGCTAACGTTGCCTTGAGTCAACCGCGCTCAGCTCGCTTTGAAGCCGCCCACGGAATTTTTGAAGAACTCCGCAGGTAGCTCCTCGGTCCTCGTAAGAAGAAGAAGGTCTGATTCTGAGCTCTGGCCATTCGGTCTCAAATAAGCGCTGGCAGAGGACCCATCAGGACGCTTGGGCGGCCTGCTGCAACCCCTACGGGCAGGCAGGTATTCCACCTCCGCTCGCATAAGACTTCACGCGAGAGACGAGGTATCCCTTATCGGAACTGGGGTCTGTCTGTCCGCTATCGCCCGCCCCGAAGACGATGCCAACGCCCCCGGCCGACGCAAACTCGCTGGGGTGATCGAAGAAGTACTGAACCCGGTTGTCCCTCCACCGGCCGAAAGTATCGCTGAGGTTCATGTTGCCCACTGGCACTTGCCACCAGAGGGCCGGTTTGCCCATGGACTCGGCGAGTGCCTTGACCCAGGCGAGGTCTTGAGCGAAGTCCGGAAGCTTGGCGTTCTTGGCGTCCCACCAACGATCCTGTCCCACCGATTGATAGTAACCTGCGTCTCGATCGCTCATCTCGACCACAATGAAGTCGGCCTGACTGCCGCCTGCGGATGCCAAGAATGCAGCCACCTTGGCCGCCTCCTTCGCGATGTCGAGTTGGACGCTCTTATTGAACAGGGCGTCGATGCCGGTCGCCCATCCCGAGGCATGCAGCCCAACCAGCGCGTTCGGCGCATGGGCGCGGACGATGTGCACCATGCACTCGCCCAATCCCGCGATGGAGTTCTCGTATCCGGAGCAGTCGGCCGGGTCCGCTGAGGCCACAGCTGCAGGAATAGCGTGGGAATCTGAGCTGACTTGCTGCGCGAAGCCCCAGAAGTCCGGCTCAATGTGGAGGAGTACTCTGGAGGAACCGATCTTCTCCACGAAGTAGCGCCAGTCCGCTAAGTACTTCGACATGATAGCGACGCTATTCGCGTTCCTTACCTCAGCGGGCCCCTCTGTACCACCGGTCGCATTCAATATCATGTAGTACGTGAACATGGGGATCTCTTTCAACCGCTGTGCGGCCGCGATGTATCCGGAAGGAAAGGCCGAACCTGCTGGCAGGGAGAGGTCCTGCCACCAGCAACCCCACCATCGGTGGTCCACACATTTCTGGCCGGAACTTTCGATGACCCCGGCGATGTACTGGTACCGGATGTCAAAGGGAGCCTCGAGGGCAACCGCATCGCTTGGACTCGAAAAACCCACCATGAAGCGCGTCTTGCCCAGCGAAGACAGCAGCGCAGTCCCCAGGCAGGTCCTGTGCTTGCTCGTCGCCGCATCGCTGGTCGATGGGCTAGCAACGCTTGCCGTCGCCTCACGAAAGGCGGTACCGGAGGGCAATTCGCTCAAGGGATCGCGGATTCCGGCCTGCCCCTTTGGGACATCGTTCACCTTCGGCATCGTGACATCCGCCAGGTGTGCGTAGCTCCCGACGGCAGGAATCGCCCGACGGGCGAGGAGGGCTGGAACCAAGGGATGAACGACGCCACCCGAGAGAGTCGAGGGCAGGGCGAACAGCGCAGTCCCTCCAGCCAGAGCGAAAATCGCAGTGCTTCGGATGAGCATGGCTCCTCTTCACGTTGAGAGACGGGTATTCTTCAAATAGCGGAGTGTCGACCTCAGTACAGATTCGACGGCACCAGGACCTGCCTTACCCGCGAGAGGCGTGCTCCCTGTTGTCACAATCGTTACTTTCGCTGTTATCCGTGAACTTTTGCAGTTCGACCTTCCAGGCGCGGGTGCGGTACCCGTTGCTTCCTCCAGCGTCCGCGGTGATGAACCGGTCTTTCGCGTCCGGCTAGGCTTGCTTCCCCGTCATCTTTTCACCGTTGACGGATCGAGGCGACCGCAAACTGGGGACGTGCTCGCGGCCGACGCTGACCCACGCCTCGTTGCGGGCCATGTCGTAGACTCCGTACGGGATGGCCTTGGCACTGCGCCGTCCGGGAAATCGTGCACCTGGACCTGCTCCGGCGTGCCCTTGGGCGGCCACTCTTGTCCGCCATTCCTGAAGTCGCCAACCAATTCCTTCTTTGGTGTCGACCGAATGACCGGCTGTTTTCTCTGCAGGTAGCCGTCCGCGGTGGCGTTGATGTACTCGAACTGCGCGTTGCGGTCGGGATGCGAACCCCCCCGAGTCTTCTGCACGGCCTGCAGGCGATGTCCGAGACCGTTGAGCAGATGCCCCCACGGTGGTGAACTCACGTGCCAACCGTCCTCGGCAAGTGCCGAGGCCGAGCTTCGCTCGGCTCTTGCAAGTCCACCGCAGGGAGACATTCGATCGCCGCGGGTGAGTGGATCCACCAGCCGCTCAAGCGCCCGCTGCGTCTTCTTGAGGGCGAGCCCGCCCGCCCCGGCACGGCGGATCCGTGTCAGACGCCGTGACCCCCTGCTCGAGCTCCGACGCCCTTGCGAATCGTGTCTCGCGACAAGCCCGTGGCCGCCGAAACCAGGGTATCCCCGCCATATCCATGGCGTTCGACTCCGCGGCCGCCCACAGGTGACGTGCCCGCTCGTTGTGCGCTGGCGCGATGACCGCCTACTTCCTGACGATCGCCGCCTCCAACTCATCGTCTCGGTGCCTGCGGCTCGACTACATCAAAGATGGCCAATTAATATTGGACCAGTCCCCTGAACTAAGGGCGCCGCCCATCACGCCGGAGCAGTCCTGGAGCAGTGCGCGTGCACCGCCGGCGGAACGGATTCTTCGCGGTAGGAGCCGGTCTTGGGTCGAACTGAACTAGCCGAAGTTCCCCTTTCACTCCAGCACCTCACCGCCGCAGGCGCTGGCCCTGCGCCAGAGAGTGAAAGGAATAAGCCAGCGGCCGGGGTACCGCTAAAGGGGGCGGCCTGTGAACTTCTCGGAGAGCAGCCTCCCAGGGCCCGCTTGGCGACGTGGATGCGCTTGCGCCGGCAGCCAGGCGCCGCTCGCGGCCCCCGACGCTCAGGCCAAGCGCTTGTGACGCCGCTCGCTTTCTCGGTGAGCTGGGCACCTGCCCCTCAGGTCGGATAGAGCCCGCCGTTCAGCTGGAGAGTCTGGCCGGTGAGGAACCCGTTTGATGCGACGGCGACGATGAGATCTGCGACTTCATCGGGACGGCCGAAGCGCCCGACCGGGAGTGCCTCGGGGCGGGCGCGGGCGTTGCCGCGGAGCATCTCGGTCTCCACCAGAGCGGGCGAGACGGCGTTCGCCGTGATGCCGTCCCTGGCGAGTTGCGCGGCGTAGGCGTGCATGAGGCCGAGCAGGCCCGCCTTGGAGGCGGCGTAATGCGGGCCCACGATGCCGCCCACCTGGGCCGCGGTGGAGGAGACGTACACCAGCCGTCCAAAATGGTGCTGGCGCATCGACGGGATCACCGCCTGGGAAAGGAGGAAGGCCGCGCGCACATGGACGGCCAGGGCCTCGTCCAGGAGGGTCAGGTCAACTTGCTCGAGCGGTCGCGCCCTGGCGACGCCCGCGTTGTGGACGAGCACGTCAACCGGGCCCAGGGACGAGTTCACCGAGCTCACGAGCGAGGTGGCGGCCTCGGGCACCGAGAGATCCGCCTGGACGGCCACGGACCGGCGACCGAGCGAACGGATCGCGCTGGCCACCTCTTCCGCCTCGTCTCGGCGTTCCCGGTAGTGCACGGCCACCTCGGCTTGAGCCTCGGCCAGAGCAAGACAGGTGGCCCGCCCGATGCCGCGGCTTCCCCCCGTCACGAGTGCAACACGGTCGCGGAGCTGCCCGGCCATAGGTGAAACTACCCTAAGCCCGCGGCGCTGCCGCCGCAACCGCGGAGACGAGCCACGGCGGAGGGGTCTGTTCGAGCCCCCGCTAAATCGCGCTCTACCGTGAGGGGACGTGCTCTTTTGCTCCGCTCGGGACGAAGGAACGATCTGCACAGCGAAAGACCGTCGCAATTTTGTCCGGATCTGGAGAGCTCGATCGTCGAGGGCATGGACGGGCCGGAATAGGCCGGCTCACGAGACAGGAGTCTTGCCATGGCAGCGTTCACGTGATGTTCCGCGGGAGTTCGACGCGCAGTGACTCACCCGAGCAGATGCAGCAGCACATGCAGAAGTGGCAGACGTGGTTCGAAGGGCTCACCAAGTCGGGGTGTACAGGGGACAGGGTGCGCCGCTCGAGCCGGGCGGCAAGGTGCTGCGTGGCACAAGCAAAGGCGGTTTCGGACGGCCCGTATGCCGAGGCGAAGGATCTCGTGGGAGGCTACGCCCTCATCGAGGCCCACGAGCTCGAGGCGGCTGTCGAGGTCGCCCGTGGCTGCCCCATCTACGAGAAGGACGGTGCGGTCGAGGTTCGGCCGGTCCGTGGTGTCCTCGCTCGTCCGCATCCTCGGGGTGGGCCAGATGGCCCTCGCCGAGGATGCGGTGCAGGACGCGCTGGTGCGCGCGCTCGAGACCTGGAAGTTCGGCCGAGGGCCCGAGAACCCGGCGGCCTGGCTCATGCGCTTGGCCCGGAACAGGGCCATCGATCTCCTGCGGCGCGAGGCTCACCGGGATCGGCTCGTCCCGGCCCTGGTCCTGGCCCTCGAGGACCGTGGTGCTCCCGAAGGGGAGGGGGGCGATCACGCCATTGCCGACGATGAGTTGCGGTTCATGTTCTCGTGCTGCGATCCGGTGCTCGGCCGGCCGGCCCAGGTCGCGGTGATCCTCAAGTACCTGTGCGGCTTCTCGGTGAGCGAGCTCGCCCAGGCCTTCCTCCCGAGCGAGGGGACGGTGGAGAAGCAGCTTTTCCGCGCCCGCCGAGAACTCTCCAAACTCGGAGCGCTCTTCGAAGTGAGTGACCCTGCGCAGGCTCGGCCTCGCGGCCGAAGGGCAAACGCTGAGCGCCTGGCACCTCGAAGCTGCCATCGCAGCTTGCCATGCGGCGGCGACGAATTTCGACGAAACCGATTGGAAGGCCATCCGCCAGCTGTACGAGCTGCTCGTGCAGCTTCGGCCGAGCCCGGTGGTGGCCCTCAATCGCGCCATCGCCATCGGTATGGCCGAGGGAGCCGAGGCGGGGCTCGACGCCATTGCGCGGATCGAGGACCTCGAGCGCCTCGCCAGGTATCCCCTACTGCCGGCGGCGAGGGCGGAGTTCGAGTCGCGTGCCGGGCGGTTCGGGCGTGCTGCCGAGCTCTTGCGGGCGGCGGTGCGACTCGCCCGCAATCCAGCCGAGGAGGAAGTGCTCACCGGCAAGCTCTCCTCCACCGAGGGGTGGATGGCCCCGGAGTGAAGTGGCCGGGTACAGCAACCGATTGGGATGCACGCCAACGCTGCACCGAACTTCCCGAGATAGGCGAGAGCCCATAGCTGTTCGCGCAAGATTCCTCCGCGTCCTCGAACGCTAGCGTCGGCCGCCGACGCCTCGGCTGCGGGCGGCATGGCTCCATAGCAGCAACGGCTCCTTCCCACTTCCGTTGCCTTTCGCGAAAACGGGGAGTTCCAGCGGCAGGGCGCGAGGTGCCCCCCCCGTGACGCGGGAGGCTCCGCGGAGGGGTCCCTGCTTGAGCACAACGCGTGAGCCCGAAAGGGCCCGTCGCGCTCGCGGGCGAATTCGAATACATCGCCTCACAGTGAATCATCTCCGTGCGACGGTAGCGTCCGGGAGTGGTCGGCTCCTCGAACGTGAAAGGGCGATGCGCACGTGGTAGCCGGTCGAACCCGCCGCGCCGATGCGGTGAAAGGAAGCCTTGCTCGAGGGGAGACTCTCTACGAGGTACGGCAGCGAAGGCGGCAGTCGTCGATGCGTGTAGTTCGAGAAGAGGAGGAAAACATGACGAAGAAGCACGTGGCAGTGCTCGCAATAGCTTTCGCGCTCGTGCCCGTGAGCGCGTTCGCTCAAATGATGCCCAACCCGTACGGTCCCAATATCAGCCTCGCCATGGCAAAGAAGGCGGCGGCCGGCGCCCTCGCTGAGGCGAAGAAGAACAACTGGAACATGGCAGCTGCCGTGGTCGATACCGCCGGCAATCTCGTGTACTTCGAGCGCATGGATAACACCCAGACGGGCAGTATCCGGGTGGCACAGGAAAAGGCGCGCACCTCGGCCCAGTTCAAACGGCCCAGCAAGGCCTTTGAAGATGCGGTTTCGGGGCGCCAAGCGATCCTGGGATTGCCCGGGGCGACGCCCATCGAAGGTGGGCTCCCCATCCTCTCGAAGGGTGCCATCATCGGGGCAATCGGCCTGAGCGGTGGTACCTCGCCCCAGGACGGTCAGTGCGCGGCAGCCGGTGTGGCCGCGGTGGGGGGCAGCCCGACCTCACGGGGCCCTGGCGCCAAGCTCCCGGAGGCGGCGCAGGCGTTGCGACAGGTGGCGAAGTAGCGGGCATCCGGCTGCGGTGACTGCCGAGCGGGCGCAGACGTCGATGGCGAGGCACCCCGCATGAACCCCTCGGCGTCCCGGCCGCGCCGGGTCGGAAGGTCGGCGGCAGGCCGGCGCGAAGCAGACCGGGCGCACCCGAGCGACCCTCCTCGAACCCACGACCTGCCGGGCAGCTTGTTATTTTGATTGGGTGGAGATCTTCCGCGACGACGGTATTGCGCTGTAAATGCAGTGGGTTGAGCGATCTGAAAACGTGAACTGGGGGTCATCTCGGGGTACGTATGAGTTGTCGAAGCGCATACGTGCCACACGGGA